>Ga0247841_10000869_pt1 | contig 74331 bp, 51 predicted proteins | sample LaCruzMarch2015__2_FD_192410 | JGI IMG/M metagenome (GOLD analysis project Ga0247841, IMG submission 192410) | Freshwater microbial communities from meromictic Lake La Cruz, Castile-La Mancha, Spain - LaCruzMarch2015_18m | ecosystem: Environmental > Aquatic > Freshwater > Lake | place: Spain... | reverse complement strand
CGACAAATTGAGAGTCTGCTCAAAGCATGTTTGGTGTCAAGCTGAAACTGGATGTCCTGGACCAATTACGACAAATTGAGAGTCTGCTCAAAGCATGTTTGGTGTCAAGCTGAAACTGGGCAGCCCATAATAAACTTATGGGTTATAGTCTGCTCAAAGCATGTTTGGTGTCAAGCTGAAACGAACAACCTCGACAACCTAAGCATCCATGACAGTCTGCTCAAAGCATGTTTGGTGTCAAGCTGAAACACTTTAGATGCTTGGGCGTTAAATCAATCAAGTCTGCTCAAAGCATGTTTGGTGTCAAGCTGAAACAGATAAGAGACGGCTGTTGTTCCGTAGGCTAGTCTGCTCAAAGCATGTTTGGTGTCAAGCTGAAACGCATATTGGCTGTAAGTCTTATATTCTTTTAGTCTGCTCAAAGCATGTTTGGTGTCAAGCTGAAACAGAGTCTATGTCTCCAATTCTTATTGGTCTAGTCTGCTCAAAGCATGTTTGGTGTCAAGCTGAAACCTCTCTTAGTTTTGTGATTGGATTTCTGCTAGTCTGCTCAAAGCATGTTTGGTGTCAAGCTGAAACACTCCAAATATCCGGAGACGACATCTTCATAGTCTGCTCAAAGCATGTTTGGTGTCAAGCTGAAACGGAAATAAGTTCTTTGATGGCGCTTCGGATTAGTCTGCTCAAAGCATGTTTGGTGTCAAGCTGAAACTACAAGGCGTTGGGCATGAACATCTCTTTGCAGTCTGCTCAAAGCATGTTTGGTGTCAAGCTGAAACAATTGTTGTGTTTGTTCCTGAAGGCTTGTTAGTCTGCTCAAAGCATGTTTGGTGTCAAGCTGAAACGGTTGACCGTCATTCCTGCTGCCCCGGTGTAGTCTGCTCAAAGCATGTTTGGTGTCAAGCTGAAACTCGTTGCTTTGTCGCATCCAGACGCCTCTGCAGTCTGCTCAAAGCATGTTTGGTGTCAAGCTGAAACTATCGTGTGCATCTTCTTTTCAAACATTTCAGTCTGCTCAAAGCATGTTTGGTGTCAAGCTGAAACGCGCTTTTTTATCTGTGTAGGTTATTATAAAAGTCTGCTCAAAGCATGTTTGGTGTCAAGCTGAAACGGTGCGTTCTGAGACAATCAAAACAAAACGAGTCTGCTCAAAGCATGTTTGGTGTCAAGCTGAAACAGCCCACTGCCCCAGCTCTCATAAGTGCTGCAGTCTGCTCAAAGCATGTTTGGTGTCAAGCTGAAACTGTATGACGGCAAGGACAGGTTCATTTGCCAGTCTGCTCAAAGCATGTTTGGTGTCAAGCTGAAACTCTGCCAGTCTGTGTAAGTGCAGTCTATGTAGTCTGCTCAAAGCATGTTTGGTGTCAAGCTGAAACTGGAGGGAGGATGCTGCTGTTGATATCTGGAGTCTGCTCAAAGCATGTTTGGTGTCAAGCTGAAACGGAAAAATGCTAATATTGAAAAGTTTAGCAAGTCTGCTCAAAGCATGTTTGGTGTCAAGCTGAAACTGTGTAGGCTGTCGGCTCATTGGTTAGCGTTAGTCTGCTCAAAGCATGTTTGGTGTCAAGCTGAAACTCCGCTTCGCCCTTTCCACATAACCCAAATAGTCTGCTCAAAGCATGTTTGGTGTCAAGCTGAAACTCAATGGAGGATGCTGTTGGAGAAACCTCTAGTCTGCTCAAAGCATGTTTGGTGTCAAGCTGAAACTATATATACAAAACTGAGCAAAACACTATCAGTCTGCTCAAAGCATGTTTGGTGTCAAGCTGAAACTGATTTAGGTTATGATGATGATGGGTTTATAGTCTGCTCAAAGCATGTTTGGTGTCAAGCTGAAACATAGACTATCATCATTCCTCCTGCTGTTTATTAGTCTGCTCAAAGCATGTTTGGTGTCAAGCTGAAACTCATGGGTCGGGTCTTGCGCATCATCATAAAAGTCTGCTCAAAGCATGTTTGGTGTCAAGCTGAAACACGCATACAGGGCGGCATATTCAAGGCTGGTAGTCTGCTCAAAGCATGTTTGGTGTCAAGCTGAAACTATATATCCAGCCACCCAACGAAAAAATATAGTCTGCTCAAAGCATGTTTGGTGTCAAGCTGAAACCACAAGGGAACAGCATAGGCAGCCACTTGGAGTCTGCTCAAAGCATGTTTGGTGTCAAGCTGAAACTGCCTACGTGTTGACTTGCTATTAAAATCGAGTCTGCTCAAAGCATGTTTGGTGTCAAGCTGAAACGTCTAACGGGTCTGTTTGTAGTTCCGCATTAGTCTGCTCAAAGCATGTTTGGTGTCAAGCTGAAACTCGAGCCAGAAGCTGTCAATCGGTAAGCTGAGTCTGCTCAAAGCATGTTTGGTGTCCCCATGTTTTCAAAATCCACGTTCCGTCGGTTTGAGTCAAAGTTGTTTTTATATTACTACCATATTGTTCTCATGTGGTTATTCATTATAAGCTTTTATCATATAAAAAGCTTTGGGATATATGTTGACTGCTTCATCAGTAAAAGTGGTTAAGTCAGTTTCAATAAGGATATCATCCTGTGTAAAAGTACCGGGGATAAAGGAACGGTAAACAATATACCCCGTTGCCCCGTGTACCGGACTCCAGGTAATGACCGCACCGGCGAGAGTGCAATCAATGATAACAGTAGAAGGTGGATTGGGTGTAGTAGGAGTCTCCCAGACGATATTGCCATAAGGATTATAATCATAATCAGCACCGGCAAAAGCACCGGTAAAGCTTCTGAATGTAGCTGAGCTTAAGGCATAATTCAAATATACGTTATACTGACTGATGGGCGGATTATCCGGAAAAGACGCTCCGACAATAGTTAAAACCTTGTTATTGGGTATTTTTAGGAGAGAACCGCCCGGGGCAGCATTGCGAAAAGTGCACTTATAAAAACAGTGTAAAGAGTCAACGATGCAACGCGTATCAAAATTAATACCGTTAGTATTCATCTTTTCAAAGATGGTATAATCAGCAGATATACTGGAATAACGTAATGTGGAAAAAGCATAATATCCTGTGTCACTGGTCAACATGGCAGGATTACCATTAGTACCAAGGCTGACGAATTCACCGTATTGACCTATGGAAAGGGTGGAACTATCGTTAATGTTTAGGATAGAGCCACCAGTTAAATATAGCTTGCCATCTGTTCCGACCGTCATTGTACCCTTGTATTTCAAAGTCTTACTGTTTAGGTTTAACGTGCCCGTTGTCAGCGTAATAGTCGTGGTTCCGGCAAAAGTGGCATTGCCGGTCAACAAAACGTTATTGCTGATTGTTTTGTTCAGGATTATCGTGCCAAATTTGGCTGAGCCAAGTATTTTCAGATTACTGTCTGTGCTGCCCAGCATATTAGAAGTTCCTGTGCTATCGCTAAAAATACCACCTGTTTCAACAATCAAATCGCCGGAGAAGTTCTTGGTTTTGCCGGATGTCGCATACGACCATTCACCATTGGTTACTGTGAAATTGCCGAGGAAATTCATATTGTTGTAAGGCTTTACCTTGCCACCGGCTTTGTTGACAGTAACATTACAGAGGTTAATGACTAACGATATATAGTCCGCACCAAACGTCTGATCAGCACTGCCATCAAAGATAAGAGTCGTGCCGGTATCGGCATTTAACCCAATTCCTATTCCACTCTCATCACCTTCATCATACATGTTTCCTGCAACTCTTAATGTTGTGGGGCTACCGGAGGAATCGAGATCAAGTCCACCTGAACTTTCTATAGTCACGGTTCCATTGGTATCAAGGATAGAACCGGGCTCCACTTTAAGACAACCGCTGCTAATATCAAGATAACCATTAACAGTCATTGTTTTTCCTGCACTCAAAATAAGGTCATTTACATCTGCTGAGGTTTTACTAACGATAACTTTGTAGAATGTTTCAGTGGAGACAGTTGCTGTCTGACCTGAGAAAAAATTAACTATACCGCTGCCTTGTGCAAAGGCATTGGGATCTACATTGTTGCTCCAGTTTCTGCCAACATTGATAATGTCAGCTGCATTGCTGGCAGTAAGTATGCCACCGTTGATAACAATATCACGGTTCACGGTCAGAGTATGATTCATAAGATAAGGATTTCCACCCTGAACAAACATATCATTATTCACAGTAACATTCGTCGCGAAAAGAACCTGATAGCTGGTTCCGGTTTTGTTAAAGATTACGTCATGAAAGTAATTGCCATTACTGCATTCTATTGTAGCTGTCCTGGAACCGATAAATTCCACCGCTCCCTGAGTAGGTTGAAATACTCCGGCTGCTGTAGCTGAAAAACCCCAGCCCAGTTTTAAAGTCCCGCCACTGTGATAGAAATAAGAGGAAGTCCCGAGTAAAATCCCATCATTTGTGATCTGGAAAGCTCCTCCATTCAGATTTGTGATGCCGGCAAAAGAAAATAGTGTTCCTGTATAGGGTGCATCAATATTGAAACTGCCGGAATTTATTGTCAGATTGCTCGTACTTAGCTTCGTAAAGTTATGGCTGATGCTGACAGTAGCATCTGTGATACTCATTGTGTTCACAAGGTTAATATCATACACATCCAAAGTGCTCCCCGCCATCAGAGTGGTCGTTCCATTAACTGTAAGAATTCCATTTATCTTAGATATCGAATTTCTAAAGTTAAATATATTACTGGAATTGACAGTTAGATTGCCTGCAACGTTCAGATATTGGGTACCGGCATCAGCATACACAGAATTTGAAGTTTTATCTATGGTTATATTGCCAAAGGAAGCAGAAGAATCCGCCAGACTGAGGATAGAAGATAACGTTCCGGTAAAGTTTACATTATTACTAGTACCGATTTGCATAGTTATGCCATTCTGATTTGTCCAGTTTCTTTCAATATTGATAACGCCTGCAGTTATAACTCCTGTCGAACCGGTGTACCAAGTGATATCTTTCGAAACATGTAATAAAGCTCCAGTTAAGGTCATGCTAAGAGTACCATAAAACGAAGCATTGTTTGTTACATCACAGGTATAATTACCCAAATTCAAGATTCCTGATGTGACAATAAGGTCATTGTCAATATTCACGTTGCCGGTCAAAACAACGTGATTAACACGTTCATTTCTGCTTTTGTCTTCCCGGGTGGATGCCTTATTTATGTTAAGATTATAAAAAGCAGCGGCAACATTTAATGATAGATTTACGTCAGGTGAGCCATACATTTCAAAAGTCCCGCCTAAGAAATAGACATTGGGACGTGAAATGGATACACTCCCCTGAGTACGGATGGTTCCGCCGGTCAGAACAAGCGTTGCAATAAATCCTGTTTCTGTAATGCCGATGCTGTTTGTGCCCCAGTCCAGAATCCCGCCGCTCATGGTAATGTTAATGTTTCTGGTACAAGCCCAGTCAACCGGAAAGTTGTAACCCCCACTGACATTCATCACTCCACCACTGATATTCAGATTAGCATCCAAATCAACAAAGTAGGTGTCATCCTGGGTCAGATTAATGATTCCTGCACTTAATATGTAATTGCCTTTAATGTTATTATCTGCCAAATCATTCACTGTAAAAGTTCCGCCCGTCACTTCAATTGTACCCATATCATACTTGTAGCTTGCTGCTACAACAGTGCTGCCACTCTGAATTTTTAGATTGCCCCCGCTTTTATTCAACCTCATGACATTGAAATTTGCAGTGTTTACGATTTGATTTGAAGCTCCATTAAAGACAACGGTGGAATTAGTATTAGTAAACGTAGCAGCAGAATTTTGTGTCCAGTTTGATCCTACATAAACAATATGCGCTCCGGGGCTAAACGTCCCGCTTTGCAGAGTTATTGTGCCGCTTATTCGAAAGTCATTGTTGCATGTTACAATTCCGGAATGAGCCAGAATCAGGTTAACGATGCAATCCGCAGGATTTGCCAGAGCTATTGTTTGATTTGTTCCGGAAAGATTCAATGTGCCTGTATTCCAAACAAAACCATCCGTATTGGTGTTATAATTGTTCAGGTTTCCTTTTAAGGATACAGTACCGCTATAGTAATTGTGTAAGATTCTGTTCTGGTAGTTCCAGATGCTGCCATTGATGGTAAGTGATTGATTGGAGGATGCAGAAATAGCCAGGAATCCCGGTGCTGTCTTATTTGAACGTAGATTGTAAATCTGAGTGGTTGACTTATGATTTTCAATATTTGATTCTCCTGTTCCATAAAACTCAAGATACCCGGAGGTCATCTGGACATTTGAAGTGGAGGCAAAGGTCATGTTTCCCTGGCAATAAATATCTGCGCTGGCATTGGTTATAATAGCTGTTGAACCACTTTCCCATATGATGTTTCCCAACACATACAAGTCGCCTGTACTGCTATTTATATTTAACTGACCATAGAATGTAGCATTATCTTCAACAGTCAGAGTAGTTGAGCCGACTGTTATGCTTGAGCCGGTTTCGACAGTGAGATTTCCTTTAACCCTTAGAGTATTAGTATTTGTGAGAGTGCCTGTTTGTGATGCGGTGAGATTGTTTACATAGCTGGAAGCATTAGCCAGAGCTATACTTTGATTTGTGCCATCCATTACAAGAGTACCGTGAAACCACATTAGTCCACCACTTGCATTAGTATTATGGCTCGTCAGGTTTCCTTTGAGGACTATGTTGCCGGGATAGTAATTAAACATAGTTCTGCTCTGTAAGTTAATAATGTTTCCATTTACCGTGATGGGTTGGGTTGACTCAGATGAAAAAGCCAAAAAGGCAGGAGAGATTTTATCCGATACAAGGTTATTTATTTGAGTTAAAGAACTCTTATTTAAAATGTATGAGTTTTGAGTGTCTTGAAACTGGATATCACCCATCAGCATCTGCACATTTGACCCGGCGGTAAAGGTCATACTGCCTTTGCAATAGATGGATGTAGCACTGTTTGTTATGTCTGCTGAAGCTCCGCTACCCCAATTGATATTACCTGCCACGCCTAAAACACTATTCTCCTGATTCATCCTCAATTGACCATTTGTTTCAAGGTTGGAATTCACTGTCAACTCATAACCACTTATTGTAACACCGGCACCAGGATCAATATACAGATTCCTGCACTGACCGTTTTCAGACGAAATTACAGGATAATTGGTCAGCTCACCGGGGATTATAGCATCAGATAATGAACCGGGAACCATGTTGTTTGACCAGTTATAAGATGTATGCCAGTTTGTGTTGATTTCCCCTGTCCAGATGGAAGCCCCTGCTATTGTTGGCCGGAGTGTTACCTGGTAAGTTTGTTTATTATGTGCTGTGATTGTCAGATAGTGAAAGGTACCTGATGCTATAGCCGGACTTAGAGTCAAAGTGATGTCTCCTGAGGAATTGGTTATGCCTGTGCCGAGAATCGTGCCGTTTACCCACAACGTGACTCTCGCTCCTGCTTCATTGGTGTCCACTGCAAAACTTGTCTGACCCAAAGTTAGAGTGTTCGCATGTGATACTGTGAAAAAAGTAACACTTCTTGTGCGGGCTTGTAAAGAAGCATCACCAAAGATATGCCAGGTTTTAAACATATCACTGCCATCTGTCCCGTAGTCTTCAATCATGCTACAAGAGCCGTTATACCACAATCCCCCAATAGTAAGCTTGCTATCGTTTACCAGCAGAGAATTTGTCTCGTCCTGAGCTTCCATAGGTGATGCCCAGGACTGGTTTATGGAAGAGCCATAAAAAGCGACTGCACCGGTTGGATTGTCTGTAGTACTGTTTTTCGCTCTAAGCCAGGTTTCCGCAAAGCAGGTTGAAGTGTCAAAGTCACCGTTTACACAAGCAACGGCATGAATGAAGGGCAACTTATTATCATTAGTCAGAGCATTGACATTGGCAATGTTAAATCCGGTAGTGCCCCAGGAACCGGCACTGCCATGACCACAATAGTTCAAAACGCTGCGTCCGGAGTTTAGAGCAGTGGTTACCATGGCAGCAGTAGCTCCATTATTGCCATAAAACTCGTCAACCTCGAAATAACCATAATTCAATAATTGGGTGCGGATAGCTCCAATGTGCACATAATCAGCTTCGCCTTCGTTACCGGCACCTTCTCCCTGCTCAGAGCCGATACCAGTACCCTTTGCCAGCCAACTTGCGGCTTCCATATCTCGTTCGTAATGAATTGTTTTAGTCACTTGCAAAGCTACTGCTTCTGCTGTTGTAGCAGAAAATCTGCCCACATAAATATCCGGATAGTTATCGCTACCCGCCAATAATGAGTAAGAAGGGTCTGAGCCTCCTGTCAGGTGTTGAAAAGTGGGAATCTGTGCTGCATCACCCACGAGTTGAACAAAAGCAAGCCCTCCCAGGTCATACTCTGTCTGGATATAAGTCTTGATTAGCTCTGGGGTTGAACCTATCGTTGTTACATCTACTATTCTTGTATTGTATCCATTTTGTTGCTTCCACTCAATATAGGGCTGCATTGCATCCATAAAATCAGGATGGCAGATAATCAGGATACCTCCGGATTCTGTCATGGTAGTGTATCTGTCTTGTTCAAAATTGAGAAATTGGTGTGTATAGATTTCTTCAAATTCACTGGTATAATAATCAGGACGACTGGGCAAGATATTGATAGTAGATGCTCCTTCAAAGTGCACATCCACTACCATCCGGTGACGTACTATGATCATTTTTCGTTTGGCATCAAACACAAATGGATTTGCCTTTATAACTGCGCCTCTGACTTCACGTAGAATATATGGCTCTCCTGCCTCAACCAATGATGCAGGATAGGTATTATCGCTTTTGTATGTTTCCGAAAAAGTCCAGGGCACCTCATCAGGGTCAACAGTCCTCAAGAGATTACCTTTGGAAGGGACAGGCATGTACGGGTATTCTTTGGCATCATTTTCTACCAGAGAAACAGTAATTCCTGTTTGTCCGGGAATCATTATGCTATTGGCAAAAAAAGGAAGCTCCGGTTCGCCTTTTTCATAAGTAACCGGTTCTCCCGGGATTTTTAACTGCTGATATGTCGTTCCGTTAATTTCTACGGGAATAGCTTCAAATGACCCAAATCTATACTCCAGGCGAATTCCTTTATCATTAGAACTCAGAACCTTTACAGATGTTTTTACATTATCAATCAGAATAGTTTCCGCTCCGCAGAACACTATAGCAGTTAATAGACCCAAGAACACAGCTAACTTTTTCATCCAGTTTACCTCTTTCATTTTCTTTTTCTTTATTGTTTAACTATTCCATTATTCCACGTAGGCTTTAATCATATAAAAAGCAGCCGGATAAAGTAATACCGATTCATCACCATAAGTTGTCAATTCTGTAGTTCCAATAACATCATCCTCTGTAAACAACTCAGGGTCAAAAGAACGGTATATCTTATATCCTGTGACACCGGGTACAGCATCCCATGTTATAATTGCTTCATTTCCATTCTGTTCAATGAGAACGTTTTGAGGCGCATCAGGAGGTTGAAGTGGTGTTACATTGGTAAGAACAATATCATCCACACTCCAATAGTCTATACCACTTGAAACTCCGGAAACACGCCAGTAGATACGCAGATTGTCAGAACCCAGTTTATGCGCGGCAGTTGATAAGTTGCATGTAAGCGTCTGAGCATCAAGGCTACCGGTTGGATACCACCACTGATGAACCATGTATTCGCTAGAGCCGAGTTTAGTATAAACTCTTAAAAAATAGTCTGTAGAGATGTGATTGGTTTTTAGTTTGAAAGATAATTTAAGCTGGCTGAGTCCAGTTGTATTCAGAGCTGGCGAAGACAGATCGAAATTAGATGTGCTATTGGGAACACCTGAGAATCTCATCTCAGGAGCTGTGCCACCGGCAAAGTTCGAATCCTGAACTCTCCAATTGGAATGAGAGCTTGACCATCCGGCAGGAAGTGCACCGATTGTTACTCCAGTGAAGTCTTCAGCCCAGGTGAAGTCTTGCTCTGTGCCGGCATCCCAGATTCTGACATCATCCATTGCCATGCCTTCAAGTGTACCTGTAGCATCTGAAGCAAAACGAACCCGCAGGTAAGCTGAGCTCTGATTTGCCAATCCGGTTAAGATAGTGCTAAATTGCCTCCAGATGCCATCCGTGTAGATACCATCACCACTCCATTTGGGAGAAGGTATGGCACCATAAGTTTGGGTGTTATTATAGAAGCCCAAATCACCGCTTACGTATTGCCAGGTGTTTCCGCCATCAATAGATGACTCCAGGATAGCACCGTCATAGGCAAATGAACTCCAGATATTGAGCCAGGCAGAGAAGCTGGGCTGCAGCATGCCGGTAAAATCCAGTTCAGGTGATTTTACCCAGATATTAGCACTATTGCAATAATCACCGCTTAGATTGGTAACCCAGGCATTGCTCCCGCTATGTGTTGTGTTTAGCTTTGTTTTAGCCGGCATACCCAATTGCCATTGGCTGGTTCCGTTGATTACTCCGCTGGTCCATCCGGCTGCTCCGCTATCAAAATTAACTGTGTATGGGAAGGCAACTCCTGCAGTTCCAAAGCTCCAGATTGGACAATTAACTGCATCTCCTCTGCTTTCACTTCCGGTAGTCAATGCATCAGTGCTGCTGCTCCTCTGAGCTTCAGTAGTGGGTATCACTTGCCAGTAATATGTAATGCCTGCCTCGATAATGAAGAAAGGATTTAACGTATGAGCTCCAACACCACCTACCAGGTAGGATTCCTGGTAAACTGTCATTGTGGGGTCTGTGCCAGCCCGCACAACATAGCCGATGGGGGTGGTGTATTCAGGGTTATTTGTATAAGTCCAGCTCAGCATTGTTGAGATTGCTACGCCTGTAGCGCCATCTACAGGCAGAGGTGAGTGTGCTACTGTAGGATTGGGGCTAAAATATGTCCAGGATATCCTGCTACCTGTATCGTTTTCAAAAGCAGCACCCGAAAATCCCCCGCTGGCATTCTGGAAGGTGATGCTCCCGGCATCTGGAGAGTGATAAACATTGTAGCTTCCGCTCCAGGTGTTAGTGGGGAAGATAGCACTATCCACCCAACTTGACTGAGTATTATAAAACTTGAGCAAGGTTCCGCCTGTTGCTCCATTTTGGAAGGTGCAATGATGGAAGAAGTTGCCAGGGTCAACAATAGCACCGCTGGCGATGTTTATACCATTGGTACCCATCTTTTCAAAGATACAATACTGGGCAGCTACTTTTGATCCGGAAACAGTATTGAAGCTATAGTACCCGGTGTCAGCAGTTAATCTGGCAGGATTCACACTTGTCCCGATAGCGCTCAATTCGCCTGTGGCGGCAATGTTTAGAGCTGCACTATTATCTATCTTGAGGGTAGAACCGGCTATAAGAGCCAGCTTGCTGTAAGCTATGTTTAAACCACCTTTGATAGTCATTGTGGCTCCGGGAGCAAACTCCAGATATGTTTCGGTGTTTTTTATTTACAACAACGTTATTGAATGTTTCTGTAGATACTGTGCCAGAATAAGCTTCGTTAATATAATCAAAATATACCGTTCCGTTGCCTTCCTCAAAAGCTGTAAGACCTGTTGTATTAGTCCAGCTTCTGCCAACATACAGATGGTCTTCGGGGAAGTTGGCAGAAAGCCTTCCGCCATCAATAATAACATCTCTGCCCACATAAACGCTATGCATTGTAAGGGCAGGATTACCTCCGTGCACGATGAGGTCGTTAACTACGTCCACTCTGGAAAGGATACTAATCGCATAGCCTGTTTCCGGTTTATTGAATATCAAATTGCTTAGGTAATTGCCTGTTCCCATTTCTAAAGAGGATTGTCTGGTTCCGATAAACTCCAGTGTAATACCATCACCCCAGAAAGTATCAGGATTTGGGGCGCTAAAATTCCAGCCGATTTTAATGGTTCCGCCTGTCATCGTAATGTTCCTGGCGCTTCCTATCAGAAGACCGTTATTGGTGATCTCAAGCAGACCTTCATTAGTAATAGATACATCACACGTAAAAGTGAATAGAGTACTGGAAAAAGCTTTGTCCAAAACACACTTTCCTGTTCCGGTAATGTTCAGTGAGCTCGAACTGGCAAGAGTAAACCCATTATGACAAATTAGCTCACCATCATCCAGCAGCAGATCGCCGGACGTAGCAAAGTTACCCCCAACAGTAAGATGCCCTCCCCAATATACGTTAGTATTTGTGCCTTCCTGAGCAGTTAATGTACCATTAACAGTGACAAAACATGCCCCCACCTGCAAGTTTGTGCCATCATATACTGTGAGGTTTCCCAAAATGCTCAACGGTTGAGTCCCTGAGAAACCCACCCACTTATTGGTGGTGCTTTCTTTATTGGCAACCATGTTTCCAAAGGTTGAACCAGCCACATTATTGGAAATTTGTGCGGAAGAGTCGCCAATGAAACGGATTGTGTTGCCGGAACCAAGCTGGAAGCTTGAGCCTGAGTAAATTGTTAAGTTTAAATGCAGGTCAATTGTCCCGGTACTGATGTTTGTAGTTGCGCCACTCTTCCATTTCAAAGATTTATATACACGCAGGTAATCTGCACCATTGGTCATTTTTAAGTTTCCTGATACTTCCATAGCGTCTTCCACGTTCAGGTTGTATCCATTTAGATCCAATGAACCGGATAGGATTAGCACATTACCCGGAATATTCAGGCTATTAGTTAGGCTGATGCTGTTTGTTCTCAGATTGGGGTCGCGAGAGCTGGTTTTGTTTATTACCAGATTATAGACTTGGCTTAGGCTATTTATGTATAGAACATGATCCCCCGTTCCATACATTTCCAGTGTTCCACCTTCGGGCTGGAAATCTGTACGCGTGCAATTGAAGCTTCCCCCTGTGCGGATTGCTCCCCCGGTTATATCTGTAATGAAGCTATAACCTGAATTCTGAATATATATCCCCCGGTTAGTGAAATCGAGAATTCCTCCGCTCATTTCCAGTTTTGCGTTGGCAGCATAAGGCCAATAGCTGGTTCCGCTGCCTCCCGTAACGGTCATTTCTCCGCCATGTATGACCAACTCACCATTTATATCAGTATGCTGAGTGCCATCCTGGGTGATGTGCAATTCCCCGCTATTTATAGTGTACTTACCAAATAATCCATCATCCATTAAGTCATTGATGGTTAACGTACCCCCATCTATACTTAATGCTCCGGATGTCCAGTTGTAAAAATCACAGCTCGACACCCCGGCAGTGAAGGACAAAGTGCAATTAGCATGAGCAATCTCGAGCATATAAAAATTCTCTCCATTACAGGTTTTAGTTCCTTCACCATTAAAAACAACTGTGCCTGTTCCTTTAAAGAAACCTCCGGCACCAACGTTATTTATCCAGCTACCACCAAGATATATGTCATATTCAGAGGCTGCCAGAATCCCGTTGGAGATTATCAGGTCTCCATTCAGGTACAAATCATCTACTAAAGTTGTGGGAACAGTCCTGTTCATTTCGATATTATTGAAGTAATCCCCCGTCTGGAACTGGAAGGTGGTGCTTACTCCCGAGAACTTCAGTGTACCTGCGTCAAAGTGCAGATTACCATAGTTTAAAAACGAACCCTGTGTTTCTACGGTTATACTTGAGTTGGAAGTAAATATAGCTCCGGTATCAATCCGGAAGGATCCTTTTATCACCAGATTTGCCTGCGATATTTCCGAGATTATTACCCCAACTCCTGCAGCTTTACTTACTCTGAAGTTATTGAAATATGACCCTTGGGAATCGCTTTGGATTATGCTGTTTGTATTACCGTTAAATACAACAGTGCCCAGCTCAAAACCTGCGTTTGAAGCTGGATTAAAAGTCCAATGTTTGGCGCATGAGATGGTGGAAGAGGCATGCCCGATTGCCACAGAGCCGGCTTCCCAGATCACGTTCCCATCTACATTTACAACACTATTGGCATGGTTTAGCACCAAAGCCCCATAAACACGCAGGTTATTAAACACATCCAGGGTTCCATCATTAACGGTTACGGTAGCGCCGCTGGCAATGGTCAGGCTTTTGGTTCTCCCTGGATCAGCATTACCTTGAGAGATTACAGGGAAAAAGGCACAGCCTTCAGGAATGATGATATCATAGGTAAAATCGGGCACCAAATTCCCCAGCCAATTGCCTGCTGTATGCCAATTGCTGGATATTGCTCCGATCCATTTACCACTCTCTAAAATCGAAATAGAATAAGTGCAGCTTGCCGCAGTGCGAGAGCTTACGCAGATGCCATACCAGCCTGCTGCCGGGGCATAGTAGTTAAAGGACTCACTGCCACCATTGGCATTTATTCGGGACGAAGCTTTTGCTTCCGGTAGTGAAAAGAGTCCATTGCCATCCGAGGCAAAGATGGCGAAATCCAAATCAGCGCTCGTTCCTGATACATCCATCTGAAACATGTGATTTGTGGGAGACAGATATACATTATACATCTTCACCACATCGTTTGCACCCCAAGCCAGGTTAGCGTTTGTTCCCAGGCTAAGGGTTGCTCCGGGGTCGTTATGAAACTGAACTCTGGACGAAGAAGAAAAGCCTGGACTGGAAAACTTCACACCCCATTCATTGGGGTCTTGCTGATTATTATTTATCACGATGTAATTGGTGAAATCCGACACAGTGGAAGCTGATGATGACTTGGCTAATCCTGTAAAGGTATCATCATTGTATAAGCTCACCGACCAATAGTCAGCATTTTGATTTCGGTCATCCCTTACACCAACAACTCCCCAGGTATTGTCTTCTACAAAATCTATCGAATAGAAGTTTGGATTTACGTTGGAATTAGCTCCAGCCATTCCCAATGCAGGGATTCCGCTGCCTCCCACATGGATATTAAAATTACCAAAGCTGCCATCTGCCGATAACAATTCGTCTGAAGCGGTATCATAAAGTTCCAACTTTATTCTGGCATTATTGGTGCTGCTGCCATGAACGCAGCCGCTTAGCGGTGGCACCAGCCATTCGTAAACACCATCATCAGCAGTATTTGCTGTAATTGGGAACCAGCGGTCGGTTGCTCCACCATCATCGTTGTAATATAGCTTTACATAGCTGTAGCCTATTAAAATGTTAGAAGTCCAGGTGATTGGGTGCACCTGACCTATATAGAAAGTTTCTGTGTTGCCGTTAGGGAATTCCCAGCCAGAATCGCCATTGGGAGAAACAATTTCTGTAAAGACGGGGTTGTCGCCCTCGACACCCAATTCGAAAGTGGTATTTAATAGGGACTCAGGAATTGATCTACAATCCGTTATCAAGCCATCCTGAGCATAAACCCAGTTTGGGTCTCCCTGGAAACCTACCGCAGTCATGCTATAATCTGGCCCGGCAGTTTCCACTGCAATTACCACTGGCTCGCTCTCATAATCAATGCTAGCTGCACAAATTTGCCACATACCGTTTTCATCGGTAATTGTTTCATCCCAGTAAGCCCAGCAACCCCCATAATACAGACGGTTAATTACTTCGTCAAATCCGTCTTCAGCGTCTCCCCAACTCGTAACCCCTTCAGAATTGGTGCCCATTACACTAGCCAGTTCTGCTTGTATTGAAGGAACGTGGTGATCATAAGCTGACTGCAGAGGATCCCAGCGTGTAACGTGATAATCTATAAACTTACCATATCCCTGTTTATGGTCAAAATATGCCAAAGCCATTGCCCCTGCAGTTGGGGTACTACCATAGCTATATTCATAGAATGGGCACAACCATACATCATCTAACCACATCTCATAAGTCCTGAATGATTCAAAGTTGTTTGTCCATGTATCCCATTCCGCGGTGTAATCACGCCCTTGCCAGAAAAATGAGGCGGAAGCCAGAAATTCCCGGAACTCAGCTTCAGTTTTAATTTTGGTATAGGGCTGAAGATTGATGTATTTTACTTCCTTTTCGCCGCGAACCTTATACCACACATCAACCAAGCCCAGATAGTAGATTTTCTCTATTTCGAAGCCCTTTGGGAATTCCTGAGCAGCAGTTCGCTCCAGCTTTTTACCAAAAAAATACTGCTGCGAAAGCACTTTGGAGCTTTCGATAAACACCGGCATATTTTTGGATGCGCCAATAACAATGTTGCCATATTCACCCTTTCCCTGGCTCTTTTCCCTGTTTCCGGCTGCCAATGCATCGTCACAAATCTGTTTTAGCATTTCTCCATCCGGAAAGGGCTTGGCAAAAGAATAGTTTAGATGATAAGCAATTATAGTGTCATCCGGACCATAATAAGGTATCGGTTCTGCCGGGAATACTTTCCCCCATTGCTTGGCTGCAAGCTTGTTTCCAATCTCCTGGACATCTGACAGCGAAACCTGACTGTTTTGGGCAAACAAAACACTCATCAGGCACAGCATCATAAACAAAACTAACTTTCTCATTTGGTCCACCTTTCTCTTATTTCTATTATAGTATTTTTCTTAAGTTCTCATACTTGTTTTATGGGTAGTGTTTGTAGATACTGAGGCAATTAACTCCTGCAACTGATTGAGATGATAAGGAAACTGAAGTGCAGTAAAAGCTCCCTGGCGGATATTGTCGATATTGGCGCAAAAGCCTGCATCTGAAGTAACCACAACTTTTACCAGAGGATAGGTGTTGTTGATATAGCGGATTACACTAAAATCATCCAAACTTGCTACCTTAAAGAGCACTGCATCAATCGTGTGTTGTGCCATAATCTGATATACAAGCTTTTGCTCCGGAGCTATAAATACCTCACAGGCATTACTTTGAAAATACTCCTGCAGTTCTACAGCTTCGCTTTGGTTGGCTTGAGCAATCAAAATCTTCATTTATATATTTCCTTTCCCATCAGTATATCAATTAGCATTCCATATGTGTATATAAATGCAATACAGCTACTTAGCTATTTCCATGTTGTTTTTGCAGATGCTAAATTATCCATTATCGGATAACGAGAAATCAACGAATTGCTCTATCTATCTGTTAATAATGTTATTATGTGCTTTTGTCCGCTTTCGGATAATTGTCCGTTTACGGATAGCGAGTGTTCAATTATGTGATATTGTATTTAGTTAACCTGCGTTGCAGCGACTGCCAGGTGATGTTTAAAAGTTTAGCAGCCTGAAGATAGTTATTACCTGTTTTAGCAAGAGCTTTGAGGATAGTATCTTTCTCGATTAACTCAAGGTCATACATCTCATCGTTGGAATTGCTTGCTGTAGAAATTGTATCCTGGGAAAAAGCATCGGTTTGAAAGTGTTTAAAGGTAAGTTTGGAATTGTGGCAGAGGATGATAGCCCGTTCCAGCATGTTTTTAAGTTCGCGTACATTACCCGGATAAGGATAAGTAATTAGTTTGTCCATCAGGGTTGATTCGATGCCTGTGATTGTCTTTCCGGTTTTGGCAGCAAAAAACCTGATGAAGTGCTCTGACAAGATGGGAATATCTTCTGTTCTGTCTCTCAGAGGCGGTATTTTTATCTGGAAGGTATTAATCCGATGATATAAATCCCTGCGAAAATCTCCTGAAGCAACCAATTGTTCAATATCACGGTTAGTAGCAGTGATAATCCTGACATTAACCGGAATGTCACGATTGGAGCCGAGTCTGCGAACTTTGCCGTCTTCTGTGATACGAAGCAGTTTTGCCTGCATCAGAGCTTGCATATCACCGATTTCATCCAGAAAAAGCGTGCCATTATTGGCAATCTCAAACCAACCCGGTTTATGGTTAATAGCTCCGGTAAATGCACCTTTATCATATCCGAAGAATTCACTTTCAAACAGGTTTTCGGGAATGGCAGCACAGTTGACAGCGTAGAAGTAATTATTTTTTCGTGCACTGAGATAATGGATGCTGCGCGCCACCAGTTCCTTACCTGTTCCGCTTTCACCGCTGACCAAGACAGACAGGTCAGGATGCTCTGATGCGATTGTAATATCCTGCATCACTTTTTGGGTTGCCTTGCTTTTACCTATTATTTGCAGTCCCATATTCTCCTGCATCTCAAGTAACAGAAGGCTATAGTTTTGGCTGACATGATTAAACTGACGGGAAAGATTGATGTAACGTTTGGAACGTTCAATAGCTTGCAGGACTTCTTTTAAACGGATGGGTTTATTAAAAAAGTCTGCTGCTCCCAGCCGCATGGCAGTAACCGCTTTTTCCATATCACCCTGTCCGGTGATGATGAGAACCTCGATGTCGCTATTGATGGCTTTGATTTCTTTGAGTACAGTAAGACCATCTTTTTCAGGCAGATTAATATCGACAATGGCAATATCTATGGGAGTCTGATCGATTATGTTAAACGCTTCTGAAGGTGTGGCAGCTTCAAACACTATTAATTCATTATCTGTCAGAAAGTCATTCAGTTCTTCCCTGATGCGCTTTTCATCATCCAGAATCAGAATATGCAGATTGTTCATTTAGACTCCTATATACACACGACTATTAGGTATTCACGCCTTTTGGGGTATGATTGAGAGTAGGCAATGTAACTGTAAACGTGGTACAATTGCCGGGGATGCTTTGCACGGATATATCTCCGTTCATTTCCCTGATAATACCGTAACTGATAGAAAGTCCCAAGCCTGTTCCATAGTCAGGGTTTTTAGTTGTATAGAACGGGTCAAAAATTTTGCTTAACGCATCAGTCGAAATACCGATACCTGTGTCTTTAACTGTTATCAGGATGTTTTCGTCCTTCCAGATAGTATTGATGTTGATTATTCGGGGAGTAGCTGCATTGTGGTGCTGGGCAGCTTTTTCCAGGATTGCATCTTTGGCATTGGAAAAAAGATTCAGAAGCACCTGTTCGAGCTTGAACCGGTTACCAATAACTAAGGGAGTCTTTTTACAAAAAGAAACCTCATAGCATATACCCTGTTTTGCATACACCGGCTCTGTGATTGATATGGAGTTTTTTATAGTATCATTTACATCTATCTGTTCCATAGCACTGTCTTTCTGGTCTCTGGAAAACAATCTCACATGCTCAATGATTTGCCTGATGCGCTCAATGTCATCCTGGATATTTTGGCATTTTGTATCAAGATATTGTGACGTTGCTATACCGCGTTGCGATTTATTGATGATATTATCAAGGCTCATGGAGATGGCGGAAAGCGGTTGGTTTATCTCGTGTGCAATGCCGGCAGCCAGAGTGCCAAGGGACTCGAGCTTGGACTTCTGGACAATAATCTGTTGTTGCTGATCATACTTATCCACTTCTTGCTTTACCCGTTCCTCCAACTCATGATTCAGCATTTCTAGCTCAAGCTGCACAGCTCTTCTCTTTCTCACTTCACGTTGTTTCAGGCGATATAGAATGAAGATTGTAAAGGCTATCAACAATCCGATAATGGATAAAATGATAAAGCCCCACTTTTCACGGGCTGTCTTTGCCAGCTTGTTGTTTTGGATCTGATGCGTTGATTTCAGTTCAGATATCTCTTTATTCTTTTCATGAACATCAAAACGCGCCATCATTTCAGCCAAAACAGACTGCTTTTCTTTATTATACATCTCAGCATCCAAATCAACAAATTTTGATAGTACCTCAAAGCCGTTTTTATAATCTCTCATAGCACTATAGATATTGCTTTTTAGCAGGTAGTTGCTACGCAGCAACATTCTGTCCTTCAATCGGACACACAACTTGATTGACGTATCGGTATGTTGCAGGGCAAGCTGATATTCACTCAATAAAAGGTAAGTCTGACCGATGTTTTTATTGGTTATTGCCATGCCCTCTATGTCATGCAATTTTTCTTTGAGACTTAGGGACTCTTTATAATAATCCAGAGCCTGTGAGTTTTTTCCCTGTGCATAATACAAATTTCCGATGTTATTCAGCGTTTTAGTAACTTCCTGCAGCATACCTTTCTTTCTGAAGTAGGAAAGGGCAGACTGGTAGTGTTCAAGCGACTTGCTAAAATCTTTCAGAGCAGTATAGATAACTCCCAGATTTCTTTCAATTGCTTCCATGTTGTCATTATCGCCCAATTCTTTATAAATCTCAAGAGCAGTGGTGTAATGCTCTAAAGCCTTTGGATATTCTTCCGTAGTATAAAACAGATTACCGATGCCTACATTTGAAGCAGCTATTTCAGCAGGTGTTCCATACTTTTCTTTCAGAGCAAGGGATTTGATATAGGCATCAAGGGCTTTGGCAGAATTTCCCAGCTTTACGTATGCATTACCCAAATTGTTATAGCTCACTGAAGCAAGTTTAGGATTTGTATTAGCATCAAATAGCTTGATTGCCTCATTATATTGCTCTGCTGCTTTTCGGTAGTTCTGTTGCTGCCAATACACCAGTCCGAGATTGTTGATTGAGGCTATTTCGTCATAGCGGGCAGGTAATTTGCGACGGTAGATCAGAGCTTGTTGAAGGTAGTCCTCAGCTTTTTTGTAATCTTTTATCTGGGTATTAGCCTGTCCCAGATTGTTATAAATATCGCCCAACACTTCCGGATCGGATGCTTTCAAGGCTGAAATCAGAGCAGTTTGATACAATTCTATGGCTTGGGTAAAATTCTTTTTCTGAAAATAATAGTTACCTTGCTGTTTTCTGGCTGTAGCAGTTCCCGGATTCAGGTTATATTTTACAGCAAGTTTTTCTGCTTGAATAGCATAATTGTAGGCTTTATCGGGTTCAGTTTGTGCCAGCGCATCATAAAGCTGAAACAGAATTTTGGGCTGCTGTTCTTCGCTAACCATGGCAAGTTCCTGCTGTAATTTTTGCACATTTGTAGAGCTAATAGCCAAATTCGTGATTAGCATAAATACTAAGAAAAAGCCAATAAATCTCATAAAAAACTACTACATAAATCTCTGCTTTCTGTCAAGTAGCCTGTTGTTAGTACCGATGTCGTTCTTGCGCATAAAGGGTCCCTCCTCACGAAGGTGGGGACAGGAATCCAGCCTGTTTTTTTTGCCTTCTTCCCAAAACACATCTGTATATTAACAGCATAACATCTGTATACTATTCATAAAGCTTTTCTGACTAATTTTTTACCGGATGGATAGACAGGAGCGTCTATCCGGCAGCAAGGTCAAGCATAAATCAAGCGTAATTTTATTACGCTTGATTTACGCTTGATAGCGGGAAGGAATTCTGCAAATCAGGTAACATCAAAAAACTGGTTTTAATTGGCAAACTAAGCTTGATAATGCTCTGCAGCCAGCATAATGGCATCGATAATCTGCTGATAGCCTGTGCATCTGCACAAATTTCCTTTGATAGATTGGCGGGCTTCTTTGCGGGTGGGATGGGGATTTTTTAGCAGAAAAGCATGAGCGGTCAAGACCATTCCCGGTGTGCAAAAACCACACTGGATGGCTCCTGCATCCAGAAATGCCTGCTGCAAAGGATGCAAAGTACCGTTCGGATTTGCTATGCCTTCGATGGTCAGAACTTCTTTGCCCACAATATCTTTGACCGTGAGCTTGCAGGCTTTGGCAGGTTCACTATTGACCAGAACGGTGCATGTTCCGCAAACTCCGATACCACAACCGTTCTTGGCACCGGTCAAATCCAGCGCTTCACGCAGCCACTGCAAAAGATTGGTGTCTAAATCCCGATTTACTAAAGGGATGGACTGTCTGTTTATGGTGGTTTTCATACTAACCTCTTTTTAGGTGATTAGGTGATTAGGTGTTTCAGTAATGCTGTGCTCATACAAATTAGACACTCCTACCTGTTTAAAAGAGATTACATTCTGCATAGGAAAGATGGCAAGAAAGTTACAATAAACTTAATCACCTAATCACTTAATCACTTAATCACTGTAGCTTTACTTTAACCGGCTGATTGGGATAGCGTTTGCCGGTGGCATGATAGACTGCATTGGCGATTGCCGGTGCCATCAGTTCGTTGGTTGGTTCGCCGATACCTTTAGCGCCTGAGGGTGACAGAGGGTCATTGTTTTCGACAATTATAGCTGTCATTTCCGGCAGGTCAGTGCTGCGCAGGATTCTATACTGCTGCAGGTTTGTGGGCACGACTTTCCCGTCTTTGACCTCGCATTTTTCCAGCATGCCATAGCCTGCGCTCATCGCCATACCACCATAAAATTGTCCTTTGAGCATGGCAGGATTGACCGCTTTGCCGATATCGTGTGCGGCAATCATATTCAACAAAGTAATTTGACCCGTCTTGACATTTACGTTTAGTTCCACAGCCTGACAAGCATAAACCCAGGTGAAATAGGCATTTCCGTGCCCGGTATGCTCATCCCAGCTAACTTTGGGAGCCTGAAACACACCGAAACTGTAGGGGTATTCCTGGCGCGAGTACATAATGCGGATAGCTTCATTGAAGCTGAGTTTTTGGGATTTGTCTTGATTATAGATGTATTCATTTTCAAAGATAACTTCTTCAGGTTTGCACTTCAAGTCAGGAGCAAGAATGCGGGCGATATGCTCTTTTAACTGTTTAGCAGCGTTAACCACCGCTCCGCCACCCATCAAAGTGCCACGGGAAGCGACAGTTGTGCCCCCGTCGGGAATATTGGAAGTGGAAGGCTGCCGGTATCTGATGCGGTCTTTACTGACCGACAAATGCTCTGCACAAAGCAAAATCATAGCGCTTTCGCTGCCTTGTCCGTTTTCGTGCACGCCTGTTTCCAGCAAAATACTGCCATCGGGCTGGACATTGATAATAGCGCTGTTAAAATCTGTCCCCTCTGCGCCCAGGCTCATACCACGGTAGCTGATGGCGAGTCCGATGCCGTAAAGCTCTTCCTGGTTGGCTTTTCCAAAAGAACACTGCTGCTTTTTATGGTAATAATCACTTTCCTTGAGCACAATATCCAAAACCTGCTGCAAACTGACGGTATGCTTATCCAGTTTTTGACCCGTGACTGTGACAGAGCCTTGCTTCACCATATTGCACCTGCGCATCTCAATCTCGTCCAGACCAAGCTTCTCTGCTGCCATTTCAATCAATTGCTCAATGGCAAAATTGACCTGCGGACTGCCGAACCCGCGCATAGCACCGCAATAAATGTTATTGGTATAAACGCCATAAACGTCACAAAGGACATGCGGCACTTCATAAGGACCACAGCACTGGACAGTCGAACGCCATGTAACCCATGGAGTTACGGAACAATAAGCTCCGCCGTCTGCCACCATGCGAACTTTGACAAAAGTAAATTTTCCGTCTTGCTTGAAACCTGCTCTGTACTGGATTTTGTAAGGATGGCGCTTGTAACTTTCGCGTAGACTCCATTCACGGGTGTAGGTCATTTTAACCGGAAAACCGGTTATGTATGAAGCCAAAGCTGCTCTGGCACAAACAATCGCCGCCGTATCATCCTTACCGCCAAAACCACCACCCATCGGAATTGTTTTGACTTCCACCTCTGTCAGAGGCTTTCCCAAAATGCTTGCCACAAAACGGCGGGTGCTGAAAGGATGCTGCATGCTGCCATAAACTTCCATCACGCCATCCGGTCTTTGCCAGCAGAGCGCTGATTCCGGTTCCAAATAGGCATGTTCTATTCTGGAAGTAGTAAACTCCTGCTCTATAACAATATCGGCTTCCTGCTCGCCCTTTTGAATATCTCCGGTGCGGACACAATGATAGTTGGCAATATTACTGCCATGACTTTCGTGCACAAGGGGTGAACCTTCTAATAAAGCTTCCTCAGCATCAAGCACGGCGGGAAGCTCTTCTGCAATTAGTTTCACATAGGGAATGGCGTCAATTGCCTGTTGCCTGCTTTCTGCCACAATGACGGCAATCACGTCGCCACAAGTGCGGATTTGGTCGTGTGCCAGAATGGAGTAGTCTTTAATGATTTGTCCGAATTGCAGATTGCCGGGAATGTCTTTGTAAGTCAGAACGGTAACCACTCCGGGTTGCAACTTTGCATCAGAGGTTTCGATATCAATGATTCGGGCAGAGACATAATCGGAGTAAACCGGTACGGCATGCAGCACGTTGTGCATTTTGATATCATCGGTATATTTGGCTTTGCCGGTTACTTTGGCAAAAGCGTCATTGCGCCAGGCTTTTTTAGCTTCCTTGTTCATATTGCCTTCCTTGTCAGAATCGCAGTCCCAGTGACAAACCTAAATTGGGGAGAAATGTTAAACAGCCATCGATAACAGGCACGACCTCAACTCCTACTTCGGGGGTTAGGTACAGGAAATCGAGTTTAAACATGGCATTACACAAAACCCCACCATGTACCATGTTATATGGTCCGTGCTTGATCAGTTCTCCATGTTCCGCCACATACTGATACTTGAAATAATTATAGTTCATGCGTGCTGCTACAGTGAATGAAACGTTTTCAGAGAACTTCCTGGTTACCAAAACCGGCAGCTCAACCCCCAGAGACATATATTTATGGTCTGAATCAGGGGCTTCATCGTCATCATGCGCTGCGTCATCGTTATCTATACCGGTGTAAGTGAATGCAGGTATCATAGAATAGTAAACATCGTCTTTCCGGTCTAACAGAAGTTTATAATATGCCTTACACCCGATTGAGCCAAGAGCTGCCCAGCCTTTGATACCAACTTCTGCTGAATCAGCAATTCCGATTCCGTATTTCAAGCCCATAACAGGCCACATAGCTGCATAACGGGGATTATCGACTTCATCATCCTCTTCATTGTAAACAGCTGTTTCTAAAACCAGACCTGTGCTGGCAAAGGTCTCCAGCTTTACTTTCCCTTCTTGCAAGGGTTCTGCAGTATCCAACACAGAAGTGTCCATGACGGCACAACCGCTCAGCATGATAAGCAATCCTGCGAATAGAGCTAACTTAATCATATAATTCCTTATTTAAATAGAATCTGAGGGTTAATCTGAAACCCGTAGCCGATTCCGATATTTGGGACAAAACCTTTCTTACCGCCATCGACATGAACATAGTCAATCCCAAAATATGGTGAGAAATAAAAATTACTGGAGGCTACATTCACATTGTATCCGATTCCACCAACTAACACTTTCTTTTGACCTTTATAAGATTCTAAAACATAACTATGACCATTGTATACGTGATAATTCTTTTCGAAGTCAACAGGATAAAAAGCAGCTCTGACGCTAAAGGTATAGGATGAATTATCTGAAGTTTTAGTTGTAAAAAGAACCGGCAGTTCATAGCCATAGCAATGATACTTTTCAGCATTATAATCAGATTTAGCCCAGGAGCTGCCATTCTCATCAAATTTAGCACTGAAATATGAATAGGTTGGAATGATTGCTACAATTTGATTGGGGTTTTCTGACGGGAATTTGTATTTGAGACCGATTTTACAGGTTGACCCGGAGCAAGCTTTGGCGATTACTTCAGTATTTTCGGTTACTCCAAAGCTGGCTCTTATTCCGCTGGTTCCGTTCTGATGAGGTATCTTTTTGAAGTTCACCAAACCTTTTGCCTGAGGGTTTTCTACCTGCATAATATCGTCAATTACAAGGTTTGTTGTATGAAAAATACCGGCTTTAATGCTTCCCGGTCTGAGTGTATCAGCAGTTTCCATCACAGAGGTATCAATAGTTGCACATCCTGCCATAATCAGGAGCACACTTAAGCCCCAAACATACTTCATATTTACATCCTATTGCAGATAATATTGGTAGTATAACCATCCCAGGGGTTGGGAGTGTCTGATAGAGAAGGGATTACAGGGCTGGCTTGGTGAGCAGGCTTCTGCTGCATAATGATAAGGTTTGCCCTTATACCTATTTGGATTGCGCCATATTCCGGATATAGATTCATCAGTTTAGCCAGACTGGTGGATACGAGCAGTATTAGCTTCTCTAAAGTAAGCTTACCTGTTTTGACCAGACTTTCATACAAAATGGGAAGGGTTGCTCCCAAGCCGGCAATGCCGGTGGGAACCTGTTCGGGATTGTCTTTATGCAGGTCTTTATCCGCTTTGGTAAAAGGACAATGGTCAGTGGCAATGGCATCAAACATTCCGTCCTGCAACAATTCAACCATAAGACCACGGGCTAATTCGCTTCTGAGTGGCGGCGTGCAGAGCCAGCGGTGTCCGTTCTCGGTTTTGAGCATTGCATTATTAAGAAGCAGATAATGGGGTGCTGTTTCACAAGTTACGGGAGTCTGTGCCCGGGCTTCATTGATCAGCATAGCAGCTTTGGGAGAAGAAACATGCACAATGTGCACCGGATAATTATGTGCCACAGCCAAATCAAGCACCTTTTCCACAGCCCTGATTTCAGCCAACTCCGGGCGGCGTCTGGCATGGTCAAAAGGTTGCCGGAAAGGATAAAATGCAGATGTCTTTGTAACAATCTCATCATCTTCACAGTGAACCAGCATACGTGGCTTGAGGTCTTTCAGTTCCTGCATCCAGCGTGAGATGTCTTCGTAAGAACGGAAGATGCCGTTAGACTTGTAAGTGGTATAAAACTTCAGGTCACAACCTTCTTTCAAAAGTGGAATAATGTCTTCCGGCTCAGAAACAGTCGGGGTCAGATGCCAATGGACAGGATGCTGGAATTCTCTTTGTGCTTTGGCGGTCATTTGTTCAAACTGTTGGAGTAGACGCTTTTGCTTGTTATCGGTAGTTTGAATTTCCGTGATAAAAGCACCAATAGCGGATATACCGCATTTTGCTGCAAGATGATTTAAGCTTTTGAAGTCATCGGCAAGGTCAAGACCGCAAATCTTTTCACCCACGTGCACATGCATATCCACAATACCCGGCAGAATGTATGTACCTTGGCAATCTATGACATCAGCATAAGGTTCAAACAGGTTTTCACCAATATTGATAATTACACCATTTTCAGTAAGGATATCCAGTTTGGTAAAGCCGGATTCCTGATAAACCAGTCCGTTGGTAAGCAGCTTTTTCATCTTAAAGTTTAACGGCTCCGATGTCTTTAAGTCCATGTCCCGTAATCAACAAGATGACTTGCTCCATTCTGCACAGAATATGTTTATCCGTGGCTTTAATCAGCCCTGCCAAAGCAGCCGAAGCAGCCGGTTCAGCAAAAACGCCTGTGGTCTGAGCAAGGAGTTTCTGAGCAGCCAGGATTTCCGCATCAGATACTGTTACGCAGGTTCCATTAGTCTCTTGTAAAGCCCGGACAGCCCAATGCGCATTGCTGGGAGTGCGGACAGAGATGGAATCAGCAATAGTAGTCGGCTTGGCTGCATCAGAATAATGCCCTGTTTCAAAGTAACGGGTGATGGCATCAGAGCTGTCTGCCTGCACACACAACAACCTGGGCAAGCGGGTAATTATTCCTGCTCTTTGCAGGTCAATAAAGGCTTTGTGCACTCCGGCAAGGATTACTCCATCCCCGGCAGAAACAACAATCCAGTCCGGCACATTCTGAGTGTTTTGCAGGAAGATTTCCAATCCGACCGTCTTTTTGCCTTCAATGGTAAGCGGGTGATAGGCAGTGTTGCGATTGAGTCCGCCCTCTTGGGCAGTATATTCCAAAGATTGGGCAAAAGCATCATCATAAGTGCCGTCCACCATAATCAATTGTGCGCCGTGGATTCTGATCTGGGCAAGCTTAGCCGGCGGAGCAGATTTTGGCACAAAGATAACTGCCTGCAGACCTGCGCTGGCACAAAGCGCAGCCAAAGCACTGGCAGCATTGCCCGTGCTGGCGGTCACGACTTTCTTTTCACCCAGCCGGATTGCTTCCGCCACCATCAGATGTGAAGCCCTGTCTTTTAATGAACCGCTGGGATTGAGCCCGTCATTCTTGATTTGCAAATCAACCAATCCGACTGATTCAGCCAGCCTGTTGGAACGGAACAAAGGAGTGTTGCCGACCGGCAGTTCTGGATAATACAGCGTCTCAACCGCGGAGAAGAGCTCAATTTGCGGATTTGCTTGCCAAAGCCTGCCGATAGTTTCATAATCAAAGATGGCTTCCAGAACGCCTGTCAAAGGCATTCCGGGCTTATATTCTTGGGAGCAGACTGGGCAAAGATAACGCACCTCATCACGGGCATATTCTTTTCCGCATTGGGTGCAGCGGTAGTGTTTAAAATACATAATCAATTCCCTATTTAAGTATGTAGTACCGCATTTATGCGGTTTTACAACAAACGTTAACGATGTGCTTACTTTGGCAAAACCGCATAAATGCGGTACTACATACAAGCTTTCATATCAAGTAATTAGATACTATTCAGAGCATAGACGAAAGCTGCATAAAAAGCAGCGGCTTTGGTCAGATGCTCCACCGGGCAGGATTCATTGGGCGCATGGGCATAGATTTCATTACCCGGTCCCATGCCGATGCAGGGAATATTGTGCATGCCCATGATAGCCACACCGTTGGTGCTGAAAGTCCATTTATCCACAAAAGGTTTTTGACCCAAAACCTGCTCATAGCCGGCAATTGCGGTTTTCAGCCAAGGAGACTCTTTTGCCAGCACCCAGGTCGGATAATACTTTTCGGTGGGATAGACCAATCCCGTAAAAGCTGCTTCCTCATATCTCAAAACTTCCACAACCGCATCAGGATAGCCGGCTTTACGGCAGGCATCTTTAACTTCCATGACCGCACTGTCTTTGGTTTCGCCATAGGTCAAACGCCTGTCTAACTGGATGGAAGCTGCATCCGGAACTGCGCATTGTGAAGGTGAGGAAAAGAAGACCTGGGTCACACATACGCTGCCTTTGCCAAGGAACTCATCATCTCTGAGGTGTTCGTGCAGTTTTTCGATTTCCAGCGCAATCCGGCTGATTTTATAGATGGCATTATCACCTCTTTCGGGGGCAGAACCGTGACAGGAAAGCCCCTTGACGTGTACCATCATTTCCATGCGTCCGCGGTGCCCGCGATACAGATTGAGATTGGTAGGTTCAGTGATAACGACCAGTTCCGGTTTAATTTTTTCCTCTTTGATTAGGTATTGCCAGCAAAGACCGTCGCAGTCCTCTTCCATAACCGTGCCTGTAAAATAGACACTGAATTCCTTATTCAAGCCCAGTTCTTTGATTATACGCGCTGCGGTGACCATTGAAGCCATGCCTCCTTCCTGGTCCACACTACCTCTGCCAATAATCATGCCATCGCGCACTTCAGCTTTGAAAGGGTCAGTCTTCCACAGGCTCAAATCACCCGCATAAACCGTGTCAATATGGGCATCGAAAGCGATAACTCTGTCACCAAAGCCGATGCGCCCAATCACATTGCCCAAGCCGTCAACTTTCACTTCGTCAAAACCGACTGCTTCCATTTCTTTTTTGATGCAGGCAATCACGTCTTTTTCCTTGGTGGAAAAGCTGGGATGCCCAATCATGTCACACAGGAAGCGTACGTTATCAACTTCCAATAGTTTGGCTTTTTCCATTATTTTGGTGTACATAATCTATCTCCTAATTATAAGTATGTAGTACCGCATTTATGCGGTTCTCTAAAGTATGTAGTACCGCATTTATGCGGTTTTCCTAAGCAAGTTCACTATCTGCAAATACTCACCTCGATTTATTGTGTCACGCAAGTATGTAGTACCGCATTCATGCGGTTTTCTAAAATAAACATCTTGCTAATCATCCCAACCTTTACCATATTCCAATAAAGGATATTTCTGCCAAATCTCAACTGCCTTTTCTCTATCAATAGCAGACAAAAAATCATTCGCGCTTGAGGGCAGCCACTCATCAATTTTATCAACATATCCATGTTTGACAGGATTGTAATGAATATAATTCACTGCCGTATATAAATGCCGTTCAGACCTGATAATTCTGTCAGAGCAGCGAAACCAGCATTGCCTTCCCGGAGTCTTATCTTCAATGTTCCAAAAGCGGGACAGCCTGCCATGCATCTGACCCAATCCATATAATGTGTATTTCAAATCTTCTGTTTCTACCAGCACATGATAGTGATTGGGTAAGATACACCAAGCATAGGTTTTGTCAACATGTTCATGCAAAACATCTATCATAATCTTTTGAAAAGCATACAGTCTCTCTAATGTAGAGCCTGCTATCACGCTATGTTTGTAATTAGCTGCCGTTAGCATGTATGTGTTATTCACGTTCTCAAAATGAGGCGGACTATGCCAGGGAAGCTTCAGTTTCTTTCTATGTTCTAATAACTCTTTCTGATCCTCAGGTTTTAGTCTCTTCCAATCATACATAGTCTTGTTCTCACTTGAGAAAACCGCATAAATGCGGTACTACATACTTATCATGTCATTTTTATTAAAAGCGTTCCCAGAGTTTGGATGCAAGTTCTCTGGATTTGGCTGCCACCTCTGCTTCGTTCAAATCAAGCTTAAGCTGCTTATTCTGATACAGAATTTTGCCTGCGCAAATGGTGGTATCAACCATTGACTGCGACAAACCAAAGATGACGTGACCCAGCCAGGTGCCTGCATCCAGTGGCGTGGGCGGATAATAATCTATTAACACAACGTCTGCTGCTTTGCCAGCTTCCAAAGTGCCAAGCTGATTATCCCAATATCTGTTGGCTATGATGGCATTGTTTTTGAGCAGGGTATTGGCAATTTCCATAAACCCTGTTGAGGGGTCATGTTTCAAATGCTGTGCCCACATCCCGACCCTGATTTCCTCCAGCATATTGACCGTCATGGCATCGGTGCCGAGTCCAACCAAACATCCCTTTTGACAAAGTTTCACTACTTCGGCAATCCCGACGGCATTGTTCTGATTTGATTGCGGATTATGAGCCACAGCGGTTTTTAATTGTGCCAAAATCTCCATTTCAGCTTCATTCACATGCACGCAATGCGCAGCTATGGATTTGTCATTCAGCAGGTTAAAACTATGCAGTCTGTCCACCACTCTTTTGCCAAAATGTTTAAGCGAAAAGTCCTCATCAGACTGTGCTTCCGCCACGTGGATATGGTAACCGCAGTTTAGTTTTTGCCCTTCATAGGCGATGGTTTCCAGTGTTTTATCACTCAAGGTGAAAGCGGCGTGCATACCAAACAAGCCTTTCAAATGCTCATCTTTGTTTACTTGCACGGATTCCAGCCACAGCACATTTTCTTTGATGCCGTCCAAAGCCTTGCAATCACCGTCACGGTCTGTGACTTCGTAACAAAGATTTGCCCTGATACCGGTTAATTTGATGGCTTTGCCGATTTCAACCAGCGAGCCGAGAATTGCCCCCGGTGAAGCATGATGGTCAATAATCGTGGTGGTGCCGTGCTTAACGGCATCTATGGCAGAAATCAAAGCTGAATAATATACATCTTCCATCAGCAGCTTTTTATCCAGTCTCCACCAGAGATTTTCCAGCACTTCATTGAAATCTTTGGAGGGAGCAGCCTTGCCTAAGCCCCTGACCATCGTGCTGTAAAAGTGGTGATGCGCATTGATAAAACCGGGCATGACCACTTTTCCGGCAGCATCGATTTCCGTTCCGTTGAAATTGCCGACCTGTTCCGCATCGCAGATTTTACTGATTTTTCCATCCTCAATCACTAAAACCATGTCATATAAGACGGGATTATCCGCTGTGCCGGTGAGGATTGTGCCATTTTTTATCAATAGATTACTCATGTCTAACTCCAGTTTTTTAATTCTGATATTTTTCCAGGAAACATCTTCATCTTCTATTCTGAAAAGTTGGCAGTCCTGTCAATTAAATTGTGCATAAGTCAGCAAAAAGCTGCTTTTCAATTATTTCTTACTTTTATCGGTCGAAGGTTCAACTTTTCAATTTGTACCTTCCATGCGTCTCCAACCTCAAACAAATCCCCCCATCCTGTGGTAAGCCACCGTTCAATATGTGACGCCCGGGCGGCACATTTAAGCCGGAGGCATGGCACAGGTTGAGAGGAATGAAGCATGGTATGATGTTGTATTGTCTGAGAGTGTTTTCGTAATCGAACTCTGTCCCCCCTAAAGCGGTTTTTACAAGCTGCAAGTAAGAACACTTTAAGGGCAGTTTAGGAATATTTTGAATCAGTTATTTGTAGTTCTGCATTTATGCAGGTTATCAAAATATGCACCTTGTTATCCACTTTACAGACCTGCCTGAAGGCAGAACTACATATCTATCCACGTCATTGCTTTATTGTTACTAATGCGATCCTAAAGACATTGACATCAGTGACGAATATCCGACGGAAAATTAAAGCAATGAAAAGTGGCTAAAAGATTGAAATCTATTACATACGAAAGAAATGAATTGACAAGAATATAGCATCTTTGATTTATTAAATTGTATGGGGTCATAGGGAGATGCAATGAAACGAATATGTTTATTCTGCATTTTGACAGCAGTATTTCTATTATCAATTTTGAGCTTAAATGCGCAAACTGATTACCAAGGGACATGTTTAAGCCAAGTACTTAACAAATGGGATGCTTATCGGGATGTAATTATTCAGGGTAATTACGCATATCTGTTAGTTTATTCAGGAGTCAGTATAGTAGATATTTCTAATCCTGCTAATCCGCATGAAGTAAGTTTTTATTGTAGAGACAATTTTTATCCAACCAGTATTGCAATGGTTGGTGATTATTTATACTTAGGTAACTACTATATGTACTCTGAAGGTCTACCTGATGTGTTTTTTTCCATTATAAATATATCAAATCCTTTATCTCCTGCGTGGGTTACTGATATTTTTGACGGACATTACTATGCAGGGAAAATTCTAATTGAAGAAAACTGTGCATATATTCTTGAGGGTGTTGACTTAATAGTATATGATGTTAGTGTGCCGGCAAACCCAATCGAAGTAGGCGAAATATCTAATGTTAGATATCCTTATAGAATATCAGGTGATTATCTTTATTTTATAAATCAAGAAAATGCCATAAGTTATTATCTGAAAGTATATAATATTTCCAATATGCAAAATCCACAGTTCATTGGTTTGTTATCACTTAATGCGGATGTTGGGAGTCAGTACTATCAATTCGATATTGTAAATAACTATATATATTTAGCTTTGTACAATTCATTCAAGATAGTAAATGTCACATACCCGGTTTCTCCTCAGATTGCATCATCGACAACAACGACACGGTGCACAGATGTGAAGATTGCAGGTAATTACGCCTATATCAACGAGGATATGCATCTGCATGTTGTTGATATTCAAAATCCCGTAAGTCCCTTTATTATTAGTTCCTATGATTCATTATGGATTGAATCTAACTCAAGAATTGCGGTTTCTCAGGATTATGCTTATTTTTCAAGTGGCTATGAACTACAAATAGGTCTCAATGTAATCAATATTGCCAATCCCAATAACATATATAAAACTGGAAGTTGTTACCAAAAGGGAGAAATTGTAGATGTAGAAGTAGAAGGCAATAGAGCCTATGTGTTAGATTATGGAGTCGGATTACATATGTTTGATGTTCAGAATCCTGCTAATCCGGTTGAATTAGGATGCTATAATACTGATGAGTATGTGAAATATATTTCTGTGTCGGGTAATTATGCTTTGCTTACCATTCACAATTATGTTGGAAATTATGAACATTGGAGCACCCTCAGGTTAATAGATATTTCCAATCCTACCAACCCAATAGCAATGAGCGATTATATTTTCCAAAGCATTATTGGGAAACCCGATTTTATAAATAACTACATTTATGTCTCAAATGGTTTTTTGGATGTTATAGATGTTTCAAATCCTTATTATCCACATTTAGAATGCATAATTAGTTCTTTCTGTGGTGGATGGGTTGTGTTTGGCAACTATGCGTATTTTATCTCAGGACATAGTATTACAATTGTGGATATTGCGAATCATTTCAATCCGCAGGTCTTGGGAACATATACTTCTGCTTATGAAGGATTCTGTGGTATAGATGTTTCCGGGAATAATGCGTATTTACTAAGTGTTTTTTATGATGGCGATGAGTTTCATGACTACGAAAATCATAAGTTGGAAATACTTAACGTTACAAATCCTTCGAATCCTTATCAGATCAATGAACAAACTATTGACTGTTGGTTTGCCTATTATGATAATAATAATAAACTTATGATTTCTGATGGGTACGCTTTTTATTTAGGAATGCGAGATATTTTGGGTATGGTTTACGTACGGCATCCAATGAATATACAGAATTTGCAAGCAATATCGCCATGTATCAATAGCTTTGATATAGAAGAGAATTATGCCTACCTTGCTAATGATAGTTACTTTGCTATTTACGATTTCAGTTCCATGGTGCCGAATGCAGATGAGACATTAACAATACCAGAATTAGTCACGATGGCTCAGAATTATCCCAATCCCTTTAATCTTGAAACAGAGATTTCATACTCACTTGCCAAATCAGGCAAAGTCAATCTGTCTATCTACAATACCAAAGGACAGCTCATAAAACAAATAGTGAGTGATAAGCAAAAATCCGGCTCATTTAAAGTCAAATGGGACGGAACAGATAACAATAACCGTAAATCAGCTTCGGGCTTATACTTCTATCGGTTGGATACTGACAAGACAGTTATTACAAAGAAATGTTTATTGATGAAATAAGCCACATATAAAAACTGCGGCAGGAGATAGGAACCCTGCCGCATGCTTTTGGTTCATCGGATAGGAGGTATCGATGAGCAAACAGAATAATTTGCCATAAAGCACAAAATACATTGCCAAGAACTCACTTGCAATCACATTTGCTATAGCAAATATTCATAACGATAAAATAATCGGATTCCCGAGTATGCCAAATATAATTATTACACGCGACATAACGATTGGATTATGGCAGTCTGCTAAACGGATTGAAGCTAATCAGACAATAATTTTGCAGTGGGAATGACAAGCTGCCTGAAAAAAATCTTTACAAACAAAGGCAGTTCATTTATACTTCACTACCATTATAAATGTGGCAGGATGTATGAAAGAAGATAAAAACACGATAACTATTGTGCATATCAGTTTCTGGCTGAACGGCAGGCTGCTGAGCCTTTGTGTGCCTCCGGGAATGACGGTTTTGGAGATGCTGAACCATAAACTGGCTATGACCGGCACTAAGAGCAGTTGTAACGAAGGTGATTGTGGAGCCTGCACGGTGATTATCGGACAAAAAAAGGATGCTGTGGTTCTCTATCAGGCTGTGAATTCGTGCATTTGTCCGGCTTACCGCCTGAACGGAAAGCAATTGATAACGGTGGAAGGCATTGCCTCAAAGCATGTTTTGCACCCGATTCAAACTGCGCTATTGGATGAACACGGCACGCAATGCGGGTTTTGCACACCGGGCTTTGTGATGTCCATGCTGGGACTTTTTCTGAATAACAGCAATCCTGATGATGAAGAGATTCTGGCGGCTTTGGAAGGCAATCTTTGCCGCTGCACGGGCTATGACAGCATCTTTAAAGCTGCCCGGCTTGCCAAAGACAAACTAAATAAAAACGAGGATTTGCTGCCTGTCCGCTTGCGCAAAGTGGAACTTCAGATGAAAGAGCAAATCCCTCCGGTCTGTTTCGATGAAACAGATAATCCCGAAGGATGGGAAACCAAGACCTGTTTCCTGCCCAAAAGTTTGACGGAGCTTTGGGATAACGTCAATGCCTGCAAGCAATTCGGGCATTGCAAAATCATTGCCGGCGGAACTGACCTGATGGTGCAGGCAAATATTCAGCACATCAGATACACCCATTTGATTGACCTCGGCAATATCAAAGAACTTTACGGAATTAAATCAGACAAAGGTGAAATTGTTATCGGTGCCAATACAACCATGACGCAAGCACTGAATAATGAATTGATACAGCAGAACTTCCCTGTTCTAATCAAGGCTTTGAAACAGATGGCAAGCACCCAAATACGCAATTCCGCCACTCTGGCAGGCAATATTGCCAATGCCTCACCGGTTGCGGATGGAGCTACGGTTCTACTGGCACTGGAAGCAAAAGTCATTCTGGCAAATAAAAACAGTGAAAGAACGGTTAAACTGGCAGATTTCTATCAAGGCTATAAGCAGACAGTGCTCAAACAGGATGAAATCATCAAGGGCATCTCAATCCCGATACCGTCTGATAACAATATCTTTATGAGCTTTGTCAAGTCTGCCAAACGCAAAGCGGTGGATATTTCCGGAGTGGTTTCCACCCTGGTGATAGAACACAAAAACGGTGCGATTACCAAAGCAGCTCTGAGCTTTGGCGGGGTTGCTCCTTATCCTGCTTTAGCCGTCAAAACTATGGCTTTTCTGCTTAAAAAGAAAATTGAAGAAAGCTGGTTTGTTTATGCAGGTGAAGTAGCCTTGGGAGAGTTCAAGCCGATATCCGATATCAGAGGCGGGGAAGAATACCGCTGCCTGCTGATTAAGAACCATGTACTCAAGCATCTTAGTGCTTGGATACAAAGCATAGAGAAGCCGTAGTTCTGCCTTTAGGCAGGTTGTTATCAAGAGTATCGTTATGTATGATTGGAAGAATTTGAATGTGACAGAAAGAAAAGAAATACAACTGTATCGAAAAAAGGCTAAAATCCCCTGGCACAGTCCTCCGCATTATGATGTTTCACATAACACTTACCTACTGACTGCTGCCAATTATCAGCATCAAGTGGTAATCGGAACCACTCTTGACAGGATGGCGTCTTTTGAGAAGTCTCTTCTTGAAGTAATGAACAAACACGCAAAGATAATCTATGCATGGAGTGTTTTACCAAATCACTACCATGCTTTAGTTGAAACAGAAGATTTGGCATACACTATTTATGGACTGGGGCAGATGCATGGCAGGACATCAAGGGCTTGGAATCTGGAAGATAAAACCCCGGGCAGAAAATGTTGGTATAGGTGTCTTGATAGGGCTATATGGACAGAAAAGCAATTGTACACTGCAGTAAATTATGTTCACTATAACCTAATAAAACATGGATATGTTGACAAGATGCATGAATGGACTTTTACCAGCGCTGAGGATTTTCTCAATAATCATGGACGGGATAGGGCAATTCAGTTGTGGAAAGATTATCCTATTGATGAATTTATAAAAGGTGGGGATTAAATGTGTAAGAACCCGATAATGATGATAGAAACCTGCCTAAAGGCAGAACTACACTCCCGCATAGACTTGGAGTCTGTATGAGCAAGCTTCCTTGGCACATAAACGGTAAATTGCACGTAACCGGAGCCAGCAAATTTATTGGTGAAGATACAAAACCGGCTGGATTGCTTTATGCCAGATTCCTGTTTAGTTCAGTTGCTCATGCCAATATCAAAAAGCTCGATGTCTCACATGCCAAAGCTTTGCCCCATGTGACGGCAGTTTTAAGCTGGCAGGATATCCCGGGAGAAAACCAGATTGGACATGTCATCAAAGACGAACCGCTTTTCCCTGAACATGAGATCATGTATGTGGGGCAGCCTTTGGCAATGGTGCTTTCACCCTATCCGAGAATTGCTGAGCAAGCGATTAAATTGATAGAACTGGAATATGAGGAATTGCACCCTATACTGGATATAGACGAAGCGGATGCCCAACAAGCATGGTATGTGCCTGAACGCAGGATAATTGATGGTGATGTGGAAACGGCTCTGAAAGCAGCCAAACACACCTTTTCCGGCAGCATAGAAACATCAGGACAGGAACATTTTTACATGGAAACGCAGAGATGCTGGGCTGTTCCAGGTGAAGGCGATATGCTGACTCTTTATGCGGCAACTCAGAGCACGATGGAAGTGCAGGAAGTTGTTTCTCACCTGTTGGGTATTCCAGCCCACAACATCATCCTTGATGTCAGACGCTTAGGCGGTGCCTTCGGCGGAAAAGAACGCGCCGGCACAATCTGGGCTTGTTTCGCAGCTTTGGGAGCTTTTGTAACCCAAAGACCGGTAGAAGTTAAACTCGAAAGAACCGAAGACATGCTGAGCACGGGAAAACGCCATCCCTTCAAGAGTAATTACCGGGTAGGTTTTGATGATACAGGCAAAATAACGGCTTATGATGTGGAACTGCTTTCCAATGGCGGAGCTTATGCAGATTTATCTGTTCCCATTCTGGAAAGAGCTTTGTTTCATGCCGAGAACGCTTACCATATTCCTAATATCCGCATCAGAGGACGCAGTTGCCGGACAAATCTGCCGCCCAATACGGCTTATAGAGGTTTTGGCGCGCCGCAAGGCATCTTTGTGATTGAGAATATTATCGAACAAATAGCCCTCAAGCTTAAAACCGACCCGTTGGAAATCAGGCTGCGCAACCTTTATCAAAAAGGGGATGTTGCGCCTTATGGACAGCCTATTGTTGAAACGAGCCACAAAGCTCTGTTTAACAAGCTTAAGCAAGTTTCCCATTATGATAAGCTTAAAACGGAAGTTTTGGACTTCAATAAAAACTATCAAGACCAGAAACAAGGCATCGGCATCATGCCTGTCAAGTTTGGCATCTCCTTTACCACAGCACTTTTAAATCAAGGCTCAGCTCTCATCTGGATTTATATTGACGGCTCAGTTTCCGTTACTACGGGCGGAGTTGAAATGGGGCAGGAGATTATCACCAAAGTAGCTTTGGTAGTTGCGCATATATTAGGCATTTCCATAGATTGGATAAAAGTGGAAAGCAGTAATTCCCAAAGGGTTGGAAATGCTTCTCCCACAGCAGCTTCCACCGGCAGTGACATCAATGGCAATGCTGCCAGAATTGCAGCGGAACAGATCAGGGACAGGCTGACCAAACTTGCAGCAGAACTGCTTTCAATTAAAGGGAAAACTCCTTTGAAGGCTGCGGACATCATTCTGGCAGATGACAAAGCTTCTGTAAAAGACAAACCCAAGACCTGCATCAGCTTCCCTGACCTGATAATACAAGCTTACAACAGCCGCATCGCTTTGGGTGCGCATGGTTATTATGCCACTCCGGATGTGTATTTTGACAGAGAGCTTGGCAGGGGACATCCTTTTGCTTATTATGTCTATGGCTGCGCCTTAGCCAGAGTGGAAATTGACACTTTGACCGGTGACAACAAGCTTTTGGAAACCTATATAGTGCATGAAACCGGACACAGTCTGCATACTGATATTGACCGCGGACAGATAGTCGGAGCGTTTATGCAGGCGATGGGCTGGTGCACCATGGAAGATATGCCGTTTGACAGAAAAGGCAGATATCTGGCATTGTCACCTTCGACCTACAAGATACCGGGCATCAGAGATTTGCCGTCAAAACTGGTGGTGGAAATGGTGCAGTCGCCTTGCAAACAGGCAAGTGTTTTGGGCAGCAAAGCGATTGGAGAGCCGCCGTTTATCTATGGTGAAGCAGTCTGGTTTGCCATTCGGCAGGCAGTTGAATCTGCCGGTCATGGCAAAGAAATTGCACGTCTGGGTTTTCCTGCCACACCTGAAGCAATTCTGATGGCAGTGGAAAAGATAAAACGTTCCTGTAAGTAGAAGTGTTTAAATTAGTAACCGAGAGGAGAATATGCACCAAACCTTTTTGACCGATGCTCAGCTTAAGAGTGAGATAAAACGCTGTGAATATTGCGAGGAAAAGCCTTGCAAGACTGCCTGTCCGGCAGATTGCTCTCCGGCAGACTTTATCATGGCTGCTGCCAAAGGCATGCCGCAGGATTACAAACGCGCTGCTGCCATAATTCTGGGCAGCAACCCTCTGGGCGGTATCTGCGGAGCTGTCTGCCCTGATTACCATTGCCAGCAAGCCTGCTCACACGAGGGTTTTGACGTTCCGATTCAAATCCCTGCCGTGCAGGCAACCATAATCCAAAAAGCCAAAGAGCTGAAGCAGATGCCGGTTTTTGCCAAGTCCGAGTCCAATGGCAGAAAAGCTCTGGTTATTGGTGCCGGTCCTGCGGGTCTGGGCGCAGCCGTGACCCTTGCACAACTTGGCTGGAAAGTGGACATATTTGACGAGAATGGTAAACCCGGCGGAGCCTGTAATCTGATTCCTGACCATCGTTTAGACAAGGCTGTGCTGGATAGCGACATTAGCTTCATTGAAAGCTCTTTTGATGTGAAGTTTCACTTCAACAAAACCATCAGCCCCATGCTGGAGCAATATAAAACTGACTATAACGCAATTGTTGTCTCGGTCGGCCTGACGGAGCCTGCGCATCTGAACATTCCCGGCAAAGAAGCAGTCATTTTTGGCATGGGCTTGCTTAAAACCAAGGACAAGCAACTTGTGGCTGGAAAAAGAGTAGCTGTCGTGGGAGGAGCCATTGGCGCAGATATTGCCATCACAGCTAAGCAATTAGGTGCATGCCATGTGGAGATGATTGTGCTGGAAAGCTTTGCCGAAATGCCTTTGACCGCTATTGAAAAGAAAGAGCTGATTGAAGCCGGCATCCATATCACCAACCGCACCAGAATATATGAAGTTTTGCACACAAACGGCAAAGTCACAGCCATCAAAACCAAGCCTGTTTATCTGCCGGAAGGCGTGGCTTTCCATCCTGCCAGAATTAAAGATGAAGCTGGCAGCGATGAACTAACCCGTGCCTTTGACGTAGTCTTTATGGCGATTGGCAGCAAATCCAGCCTGAAGCCATCCGAGCTTTCGCCCTGCATTTTTGATACTTCAGACAAAAGCGGGATGGCGTCTCTTTGCTATTCCGGCGATATGGTCAACGGACCGACCACTGTGGTCGAAGCCGTGGCAGCAGGTAAAAACACTGCTTTCACTATCGAAGCGGAATTTAACAAGCAAGAAAAACCTCTGATAGAGAAAGCAACCAAGAGCCTTATGCCTATACCCGGCAGGATTATGAAACCTGTCTCTATAGAAGCGCATTTCTTCGGACGCACAATCAGAAGCCCCTTCCTGCTTTCTGCAGCGCCTCCCACCGATGGCTATGAGCAGATGAAAAAAGCTTATGAAGCAGGCTGGGCTGGCGGGATTATGAAAACTGCCTTTGACGATGTGCCAATTCATATCCCCGGCGAGTATATGATTGTTTTCAACGAGCAGACTTACGGCAATTGTGACAATGTATCAGACCACACGATTGACAGAGTCTGCGGAGAAATCAAAAAGCTTATTACCGAATTTCCCGATCGACTGACTATGGCTTCGACCGGTGGCCCTGTTTCAGGAGACGATGCTTTTGATAAAGCAGGCTGGCAAAACAACACCAAAAAGCTGGAAGCCAGCGGCGTGATGGGCATTGAATATAGTCTGTCCTGTCCGCAGGGCGGAGATGGAACGCATGGAGACATCGTTTCCCAGAATGCAGAACTCACAGCAAAAATTATCGACTGGATTATGCAAATCAGCAATCCAGAAATCCCCAAACTCTTCAAATTGACAGGTGCCGTCACTTCGATAGTGCCGATTATCAATGCCATCAAAGCGACACTGGACAAATACCCGAATAAAAAAGCCGGTGTGACTCTGGCAAATACATTCCCGACTTTGGCTTTCAGCAACCGCATGAAAGACCGTTGGGACGAAGGTGTGCTCTATGGCATGTCCGGAGAAGGCGTCCTACCTATCAGCTATCTGACCATTTCCAATGCTGCCGGCAGGGGTGTTTCCATCTCAGGTAACGGCGGTCCGATGGATTACAAGGCTGCTGCCGATTTTTTGGCTTTGGGTGCTGAAACTGTGCAATTCTGCACCATCGTGGAAAAGTATGGCTTTGGCATCATTGACGAACTGGAAAGCGGACTCAGCTATCTGATGGAAGCCCGTGGCATCAAATCGGTTAAGGAATTGGTCGGCATCGCCCAGCCTCATCCTGTAACCGGGTTTATGGAGCTGCTGCCCAAGCAGAAAGTTTCATCTGCCATTGCAGATTTATGTATGCATTGTGGAAACTGTACCCGTTGTCCCTATCTTGCCATTACTCTTAATGACGATAAAGAACCCGTGATTGATGAAGACAAATGCGTCGGCTGTTCACTGTGTGTGCAGAAATGCTTTGCCGGAGCACTACAAATGAAAGATATTCCCCTCAACAAGGAGTCGTAATATGAAGAACTACACCCGTGTCATAATCATACTATTAGCCGCTTTGCTGTTCACCGGAATTTATGTCAGCAACATCGGTTCAGAGGAAGCAACTGTGACTGCAATTAAGCAGGATAGCCTTTCCGGCGTTATAAACATAAACAAAGAACGCTATATTCTTGTATCAGGCAAAACCAAACTGCAACTGGCGATGATACCTCCGGCAGCCATGGACAGCCTGAATTTTCATCCCAAGAATGCTGACACTTTGGCAGTAAAAGGGATTACCAACAGAGGTATATTGGTAGTGCATCAGGCGTGGTGGAAAGGACAAGAATACTCCTTCAGAAGTGCAGATGGCAAACCAGCCTGGAAAGAAACGGCTACCTGGAAGTCTGACCCCAAGAAATGTATCGGCTGCAAGCTGTGTTTCAGTAATTGTCCTGCTGATGCGATAACAATGGTTAATAACAAGGCTGTTATTGACCAGACCAAATGCACAGGCTGCAATACCTGCATAGTGGGCAACCAAAATAAGTTTGCCGGTTGTCCCGTGAAGGCGATTACGAAATAATTCGGCTTATGAAAAAGCGCATATTGATAATCCTGATGAGCTTTTTAGCTATCTGTGGGATTCTCTATGCCATCAAGACAGTATTCTATCAAATCGACCCAGCTCATTGCTGGGCTTGCGGCAGATGCGTCATGCATTGTCCGACCGAGGCGATTCAGTATAATGACCAATCAGGCGTGTTTTATATAGATGCTGAGCTTTGCAACGGTTGTGGAGACTGTGTCGGTTACTGTCCGCACAGCGCAATTTATCAGGTAACCGGTAATTCCGACAATAACAACCCTCCCCCTGATTTGAAACTTAGCAGCAGTCCCAATCCGATGCATGCTTACACTGATTTCACAGTTACCTTACCCAAAGATATTCGGCAGGCAGAACTGCTCATTGTGAACAGCAAAGGTCAGTCTGTCTATTTCAAAACAATAGAGAAAACAACAGTTTCCTTTCGATGGGATGGCAGGGATAAGCATGGTAACAACCTGCCCAACGGGGTCTATTTTGCCTCGTTAACTTGCGGGAAAGCAAAAACAATTAACAAAATAACCTTGGTGCGCTAATGAAAAAGAAAATGACAATCCTAATTATCCTGATTTGCTTCATTGTCTTATTGGGAGCTATCATGGTCGCAAAGCCTTTCGTAAACCGCTATTTCTGTGTCGGTTGCGGAGACTGTGTGAAACACTGTCCGACCGGAGCCATCAGCCTGGTTTCTTCCAGAGCTGTGATTGACCAGACGGTTTGTATTGACTGCGGTTTGTGTATCAAGACCTGCAATTATCAGGCAATAAGGAGACCCAAATGAACCGAAAGAAAATAGCGCTCTTTTTACTGATAATCGTCTTGCTGAGCTTGTTCGCAGCCTGTAAGAAAACTTCCACAATTGAATTTACCATAGACCGTTCCTCGTGTAACGGTTGTGGCAGATGTCTGCAAGTTTGTCCTTATGATGCAATCGAACTCAATGAAGATGGCAAAGCAGTGATTGACCAGACCCTTTGTCAACAGGATGGATTATGTGTAAAAGTATGTCCGCAAAACGCTGTATATTAATAGCGTTAGCCCTTGGGGCTGTCGTTCTCTCCGCACAAATGACTTCCTGGGTCTATTGTTCCGGCTATCATTTCAAGACTTCCATGAATGAACATCTGACCGGTTATGATTTGAACAAAATTGTCAATGTCCCGTTGGGAGCCTACAATCTGGAATACGAAGGCAGGCTTGTTTATACCGACAGGTGGCAGGATGACCGTCAGGACAGGCTGACTCTCAAACCCCAGCTTAGTTTGAGCCGCAAATGGGACAAAGGTTTTGCCAAAGTCTGGTACCGTGGCGAATTCTTTGATAAAAACGTCGGCAGAGATTTCTTCCTGCGTGAAACAGAGCCTCTTTATGCCAAACGCACTTACAATCAGCATGTTGGCGGTAAACTGACCTTTGATGATGAGATTATCTATGGCAGCGTGGCAAGCCGTCACCGCACTTTTTTCTATAATTCTCTGGTCGATTCCTCCTCTGCCACCTTGCAGACCAATAACATCAATACCTCTTTCACAGCCGGTTTCCGCATCATCAAACCTGTCTCAATCTTTTTGACCGGAACAAATAAACAGGCTTTGGATGATAAATCTGACCTTTATAATTTTGCCTCAGGTGGTTTCGGAGCTGCTTTTGACAGCCCTGTTTTTTCCTTCGGATATTTGAGTGCTGTCTCCAGAATCGAGTGGCTGACCGGGAAAAATCTTTCTCTTGATTTGGACACTTTAACCTACACGCTGGTGCAAAACTCGCAAAGACTGATTCCCGTGACCAGTGACCTGCGTTATACGGTGATGGCAACTCCCCAACTGATGGGCTATTTAAGCTATGCCAACCGTTCATTTTACGACAGGGAAGGCAAGGAAATGCTGTTTAATTCCCAGTTCCTGCGCGCCTCATGTAAATACACCTACAACTATGATTTATCCAGTGCCAGCTTCACAGAAATCGGTGGTAAATACAGTCCGCAGGATAATGTGAAACACCGGTCTTCCGTCCTTTTTGCCAAGTCTGAAATGAAGGTTTTCAAACGTTTATATCTGGGAGCGGGAGTAAATCACACGCCTGAGCGTCTAACCCGTTACGAAGGCATTGTCAGATACTTTCTGATGCCTTGGAACGAAATCTTTATTGACTATATCTATACGGACGACACGGAGTTAGATAGCTTCACGACCTATACATCCGCCGGCGTGCGGCTGATGTTTTGATGATGCTAAAAACCCTCATCGAAGGCTTTCTATTGGGTCTGTCCACGGGCACAATCTGCCTGGCAACCTGTGCGCCCATCTATCTTCCCTACCTTGTTTCGGAAGACCGCAGCCTCAAGAAAAGCTTCCTCAAGGTGATGGAAATCAGCGGAGGACGCTTTTTTGCCTATCTGATGTTCGGAGCGGCAGCAGGTTGGCTCGGTTCGGTCATGCCCAATCAACAAAGAACTCTGTTTACCGGGATTTCTTTTATCCTAATCTCTATCTTTTTGGTACTCAATGTCGTGCGAACTCAAAAAGCAGCAAAGTGCTGCAAAGTGCCTGCCTGGTCCAAGTTCACCTCAAGTGCCTTCGTGCTTGGTATCGTGACCGGCGTAAATTTCTGCCCTTCATTCCTGATAGCGCTCACCAAGTCTCTGGATTTGGGAGGGGTTATCGGCGGAACCCTGCTCTTTATGGGCTTCTTTGTCGGCACCACCATCTTTTTGCTGCCTTTGGCGTTTGGCGGAATGCTGACAGCCATCGGAAAGGTCAAAATTGCAGCCAGATATGCATCTATCCTGATTGCAATCTGGTTTATCTGGCAGGGCGGAATCAATATTAACAAAGCGTGGCAGGATAAACAGGCAGTCGTCATCAGCCCCGTGGAAGCAAAGTTTAAAGCATTCGTCATCAGTTCCCCGCAGGACAGTCTCTATGCCCAAGCTTTGTCAGATAGCCTTTGCAAGGTTTATCCCGCGCCGCCGAAGGTGATTATCTATACCGTCCTCAATCCGCAGGCATTATATTTTGCCCCTGATTTAACGGTTTTGTATATAACGGCATCCTTGTGGAAAGCTGAGTATGAGAAGGACTTGGCAAAGAATAACTATGTGATTATCCCTTCCGGTTTTTCAATTCCTCAGGCAATCAACTTTCTGAAATCATACGATTTCAAGGTGAAAAAGGACGTGGGTTTCCACTGGTCTTTTGTGCCAAAACCCGCCAAGTAAGCTCAGGATTTTTCCAAAATACGCAACCAAAATCAGGTGGAAAGAACATTTAGTATTGCTTTTTTCTATCACGCATTGTTATGTGGATTATACATATATAATTAGTATATCTACAGTAGATTATTTGTATTCTATAATACAGATGACATACTGATACTATACAGATGATATGCAGATAATGTACTTATAATAATGACAGAGAAAAAGGAAAAATGAATTGTGTTTCCTAATTTGGGGATGGTCAAAATGTCCACCTGAATCGGTAGTAGGGTTTATTCAGTTTTATTTTGATGGGAAAAAAATGGTGCTTGCTAGTGAGGAGTAGTTCTGCATTTATGCAGGTTCGTATTTATAAAAGGTACTCTTTCAAGCTTGATAAACCTGCCTGAAGGCAGAACTACAAACGCTGTACAACGATTTCGCAAAAATGGGGATGCGCGTAGGTCAGTTGGGGACAACTGACCTACGTCTATGATTTTATCAGAAAGTTCCCACGTTATCGGGTATAATGAGCGCAGCTTCTGTGGCTTTGACCACTTCTTCCACTGTTAAGTCAGAGGCTATTTCTTTCAAAAGCAGACCTTTATCAGTGACTTCCATGACTGCCATATCGGTCACAATCAAGCTGACTTTGCCCTGAGCGGTAAGGGGTAAAGTGCACTGTTTCAATATTTTGGAATTGCCAAATTTGTCACAATGCTCGGTGGCAACAATTACCTTTTTAGCTCCTGTGACCAAATCCATCGCTCCACCCATGCCCGGTATCAGCTTGCCGGGAATCATCCAATTCGCCAGATTACCCTTTTCATCAGCTTGCAGAGCGCCCAGAACGGTTATGTCAATATGTCCGCCCCGGATAATGGCAAAGCTCATGGCGCTGTCAAAATAGGAAGCGCCGGGCAATTCTGTAATGTAACCTCCGCCCGCATTGCTCAGGTCTTTATCTTCTTTGCCTGCTTCGGGCACGGGTCCAACGCCCAGCATTCCGTTTTCGGATTGAAAAATGACATGAACTCCATCAGGAATATGGTTCGCAACTTCCGTCGGTAAACCGATGCCCAAATTCACATAATCACCGTCTTTCAGCTCCAGAGCGATTCTTTTTCCAATCATTGCACGCTTATCCATAATTTACGCTCCTGTTTTGACTAAATAATTGACAAACACGCCGGGAGTGACGATTGCTTCAGGGTCAAGCTCACCCAGCTCGACAATTTCGTCCACTTCCACGATGGTGGTTTTGCCTGCCATCGCCATGATGGGATTGCTGTTACGGGCAGTTTTGCGATAGATGAGATTTCCCATTTTATCCGCTTTCCAGGCATGTACCAAAGCAAAATCACCTTCGATGGCTTTTTCCAGAATATGTTGCTTGCCGTCAATATCAATCAGGTCTTTGCCGTCCTGAACCACAGTTCCCAGACCGGTGGGGGTCAAAATGCCTCCCAATCCGGCACCTGACGCTCTGACGCGTTCCATCAAAGTTCCCTGCGGGACAAGTTCAATCTCGATTTCGCCTGCATTCATCTGAGCCTGGATTGCTTTATTTGTGCCCATGTGAGAGACCTGGGCAGATTTTATCTGACGATTGACCACCAGTTTGCCGACTCCTTTGGTTTCCCAATCGGAAGCAATCACAACCATGTGCAGGTCTTTTGTGTTTTGAGCGACCAGGGCATCAATGAGCATTTCCGGAGCACCCACTGCCAGAAAACCGCCTATCAGTAACCTGTCGTGAGATTTAATCATGGATACAGCTTCCTGAGCTGTGATTATCTTTGGCATCGTCCCTCCCTCAGGCTATTCCATTTCTTTGAGCAGAGTGGTCAAAAGACGAACTCCCACACCGGTAGCGCCAATGCTGTTGTAGCCGGATTCTTTTTCTTTATGGGCTGTGCCCGCAATGTCAATATGCAGCCAAGGAAGACCAGCCACAAATTCCTGAATAAACAAAGCGGCTGTAATCGCTCCGCCCCACTGTCCGCCTATGTTTCTAAGGTCAGCAATGTCGGATTTTAGTAGCTCTTTGTAACCCTCATAAGCCGGCAACTGCCAAACGGTTTCGCCGGTAATCTTGGAAACTTGTTCCAGCTCATTAAACCAGTTCTGGTCATTGGTCACAACTGCGGAAATGCTGGTGCCCAGTGCTCCCACGGCAGCACCCGTCAAAGTGGCGATATCAATAATCTTAGCTGCGTGTTCCCGTTCAATGGCATAATGAATGGCATCTATCAAAGTCAATCTGCCTTCCGCATCTGTGTTCTGGATTTCAATGGTTTTACCGGACATGGAACGAACCACGTCTCCCGGACGATAAGCATCGCCCGAAACCATGTTTTCACAGGCTGCAACGATAGCCACAACATTGATTTTAAGATTTAAAGTGGCTATCGCCGACATCGTTCCGATAACTGCTGCCGCTCCAGCCATATCGGTCTTCATATTCAGCATGCCGGGAGTGGGTTTCAAACTATATCCACCGCTGTCATAAGTCAAGCCTTTGCCGATCAGAGCAATGGTGTCATGCTTGCCATCGGGATTTCCCATGTGACGCATAATAATCAAACGCGGTTCATTTTTGGAACCTCTGCCCACCGCCAAAAACGCTTCCATCTTCATGCGGCGCATTTTATCCAGATTTAGCATCTCAATGGTAAAACCATGTTGCAGAGCAGCTTTCTTGGCAGCGTCTGCCAAAGTCTCAGGAAACATGGCGTTAGCAGGTTCGTTGACCAGTTCTCGGGCTAAATTTGTCATATCAGCCATAATTCTGCCTTCCAGAATACCCTTATTCAGATTACGGGTATTTTTGGAATCCTGCACCAGATGTAAAGCCTCCGGCGCGTGGTATTTGGAGTCAGAACGGTATTTATCAAACTTGTAAATAGCAAGCAGAGCAGCCTCTGCCAAAACTTGTCCCATGAGCGCATCGGTGATTGGGAAATCGAATCCGGGAATCAGGAAAATCTGCTTGGACTTGAGCTTAATTGTCTGCCGGACAGCATCAGCGATGATTTTACGAATCTTGTCAGGTGTCAGGTTTTCCGGCTTATTCATGCCAACCAGAATAATTCTGCAATACTGAGTTTTGTTCATGAAATGAAACGTGTGCATTTCATCGGCTTTGAAAGTTGCTTTCTCGGCTACTACAAAACGTTTAACCGAATCATACATTTCGTCACTAAGCCATTCCTGGAATACGTCCAGCTTTCCATCTTCCCTGTGGCACAAAACAAGCGTGTCTATGGTATCAGGTAATTTTCGGACTACGTCAATCTTCATGCTTATCCCCTTCTTGGTTTTATTTATGTTTATCTTAGAAATCTTCTGTTAAGCTAAAGTAGTAGGTCGGTTTGGAATTATCAATCAGGTCGGTCTGCCAGGCGATGTCAAACTTGAGCACAGCAAAGCCGATATTCATGCGAGGTCCGAAACCATAGCCCATTTTCAGGTCTTGCAAACGGTCATCCCGCATACCGCGGAAATCACTTTTATCCCAGACACTGCCGATATCGGCAAAGGCACTGCCACGCAAAGAAGAAATGGTAATCGGCAAAGGAAATGCCATGCTGAAATAATCCAGGAACGGAAACCTCAGTTCGGCAGATGCCATCGATATTCTTTCACCTTCAAAATCCGAATTCACTCCCCGGACTCCGTAATACCCGTTCAGGTTAAAGCTCTGGGGTTGTTTGCCTTCACTGCCGCCACCCACCAAACGATATGCCATGGAATACCTTTTACTGAACAGTGTATAAGAACGGATGTCCAGATAAGCCGTCTGGTAATCATTACCATGCAGAGCCAGACTTTTACGCAAAGTTAAAAATGCTCTGCTGCCTAATAGCGGCCCCGTTGGTCCGTAAAGTGCATTATCCTGCACCAGAGTCAAAGCCGGAGCATAGATTACATCATACTTTGCACTTATAATGTCTCTGTACCAGATGTCAGTTGTTTCATTCTGTATCAGATAATCCAAATGGCGTTCCCAAAAGTAAACCTGATTTTCAAAATCCAGACGGAAGAACTTATTGAGCGGGTAACGTAAAAGAAAATATAAGCCTGTTTCACGTCTCCTGTCTAAGTAATACTCATTAGGTGTGGACGTGAGATAATACACTTCGTCCAGCGTGTTATACACGCCGATGCCATAGTCAATTCGATGCGGCAAATACAGATAAGTAACCAGAATATTGGAGTCTTTGATTTTGCCTGCTACACCGAGATTGATGCCAATGGCATTATTGCCCATAATATCGCTTAAGCCCAATTCCAGGCTGCCAATCGTGCCCACAGATGAACTGTAGGCAAATCCGCCCCACAAGCGGTCAAGAGAGTATTTCACCCGATAGGGTTTAATTTTGGGGATGACACTGATGCTATCCGGCTTGTCATCCCAGGAATAGTCGTGCTTAACTTTTATCGTGTCCTGTTCAGGATGGAAGTCAAAAACGGTTGCGCCCTTCCTGTCCATGCTGGGTCCGCCATCAGTGACGGCTCTGTTAAAGCGTTTCTTCCCATAGAAATCCAGTCGGTTAAAATCAATCCTGCTAAAGAGACTGTCCACCGGTTCGATAATCCTGGGGTCTGCGCAAACGCTATATTGCAGGTTTTGCAAGGGAGCTGTTTTCAGGTATATATCCCACCCCCCGTTGTAGTAACAGGAATAGGCAAGATAGCTGTCGTTTTGGTTCAAATCAAAGCTGTAAATGCCGGAAAGTGTTTTGGTGACAGTTGCGCTTTGCGAAGTTACAAGGTCGATAATTTCCAAATTGGGAACGCTGTCCCGCTCAGAAATATACACAAGCTTGGTGCCGGTGCTATCCCAGACAGGATGAGAGCAATTGAAGTCATCATTGGTTATCTGGCTGACAATTCCAATGCCCAGCCCGACCATAAAGATATTCGAGTGCAGGTCAGAAAAGCTGCCTTTGCGGAATTCTTCTTTGACATAAGAGCGTTCAGAAGCAAAAGCCACCGATTTCCCGTCCGGAGCATACTTTGGCTGGTAATCAAAGTAGTTGTCATTGGTCAAAGCTGTGACCGTCCGGGTTGAAAAACTGTAGATAAACAAGTCTGATTTCATGCCCTTCAGAGCGGAAAGCACGCAAGATTCTCCATCGGGAGAGACGTCTATCTCGTAAATGATCTTAAGGTCAGGGATGCTTATCTGCTCTGTGATTTCAGCTTTGGCAAAGTCAGCAATGTAGATTTTGTCACCTATGGAGGTTTTGGCTACAAAGGCAAAACGTTTGTTATCCGGAAACCAGGCAAGCGCAGAACGCAGATAGTGAAACTCTTCCATGCTGCCGGTTGTTTCGCCCGTAATCAGCTTGCGGTTTTTGTCGGACTCAAAAAGTCCGCCTGTCCAGATGCTGAATCTGCCGTCCCGGTTGGAGAAATAGACATATTTCTGTCCGTCCGGTGAGAAGCGCGGTGCCAGATTGAAATAGGACGTATCCTCTTTGTGATGAGACTTGACTTCGCTGAATTCCTCCGGCACTGTGTGGCTGTTGATGTAGGGGTAGTAATTTCGTTTGAGCTGATTTACCCAGCGTGTTTCCAGTTCCTTAAATTCCATGCCGAATACTTTCTTGGCAGCCTTATCAGGATCGCTCAAAGCACGCAGAGTATAGAAGTAATCCATTACTTTATCACGCCCGTAACGTTTGTTTAGAAAGACCAGAAACGACTCTCCGAGCCGGTAAGCGCTATATCCGTAAGCATCATTGAGCGACCTGATTTTGTCGTTGAGCACCATATCCATGATATAGGCTTCGTTAGTAATGTCTCCACCGCCAACAGCTTCATATTCAGGCAAGCCTTCCGTAAACCAGAAGGGAAAGTTGTAATTTCTCAGGTAAAAGAAAGAGCCGGGTGTGCCTGTGTCCAGCGCATTGATATAGGCGTGAGTCAGCTCATGCGTGATAATCTGCTCCAGTCTGACATAGCTGCCGTCAAAGGGTATTGCCACGCGGTTTTTGAGGCTTTCGGTGAAACCACCGATTCCCTCGGAAAGCAGAGGATAGATGATATTTGTCGTCTGAAATTCCAGCTGAGAGCCGTAGAATATAATCGGAATTCTGCTGATTGCCGGAAACTGGAAATCCTGCTTCAGGTAGTAGTATGTATCTTCTGAAAGCAGCGCTGCCAGCTTGCCGAATTCATCATTGCCGGCGGGGAAGTAGATATCAAAGTGCATGGTCTGGATTTGCGACCAGCCCGTGTATGACGGGTTTACCTTGTTTTGACCGTAATAATAAGCTGAAAGGTTAGTTATACTGAAAACAATCAACGAGAGCATAAGGATTATCAGTGTTCCACCCTTCGACAAGCTCAGGGTGACAATCTGCCTGCGTAGGAAGGACTTAATTAGATTAGGCCAATTCAATTAGAACACCTTTACCTTGAAATAGCGCGTCGGGTTTTTCTTAACATCAATTAGGAGAGAATCCAGCCGGGCGGAAGAATCCAACAGGCTTTTATAAAGCTTGTCGTCATTAATCAGGCTGGGCAGAGTTCCTTTGCCGGCGGTTATTTCTTTGACTGCCGATTGCAGGGAAGAACTGGCTGCCTGCAAGCTATCCAGCGTAGCTTGCGTCTTTTGGATTAAACCCGGAGTCAGGTTGACTGCGTTTTCCAGCTTGGATTTGTTCTGAGAAATCAGTTCATTCAGTTGCTGCGCAGATTCCGAAATCTGCTTCAAAGCGTTATTTATATTGTCCTTGCTGCCATCAATCACATTGTTGACTTTGGTAAAGGTTTCTTTTGTTTCATTGAAAGTCTGGCTGACCTGTGAAAACACACCTTCGGGCTTATTTAGCTCCGCCAAAAGGACATTTATCTGCTGCATAGTTGTGGAAGCTGTGCCAAGCAAAGCTGTCATTCCCGAGGAATTTTCCCCATCCTGCACCAGTTTTGTATTAAGCGGTTCGCCCTCAGGGGAATTGATGATGTCCAACTGTTTGCCGCCCATCAGATTACTGTCTTGAATGACAAATCTCGCTCCCTGACGGAGAGGATATTTCAAACGTATCTGGCTTTCAATCAGCACGCCATCGGGAAGCTGAGCAATGCTTTGCACTCTGCCGGTTTCCATGCCATTGACTGTGACTTTATCGCCAATCTGCAAACCCTGGGCATTGGCAAATCTGATTTTCAGCTCTGTCATTGCTTTGAGTTGCAAGGCATTACGCAACCAGGCGTATCCGATAATCAAAATGAGAATGGAAAGAACAACGGCTATTCCGACTCTGATTTCCACTTTGCGCTGGTCTTTATAGAATTCTGACATACGTCTGCCTAAGTTTTGAGCTTTTTCTTTTCCGCAGCGGGAAAAAGCACATTATTGAGAATAAGTCTGTAGCCCGGTGAGTTCTTGTACAAATCAAGAATCGTTTCCGGGTCGCCGATGCGGTGCTGATAATCTTCCGGGTCATGTCCTCCAAAGAAAGTGAAGGTGCCTTTTCCCAGATTTCCGTGCATATATTTGGCATCATTTTGTCCCGGCGCTTCTGCCAGAATTATAACGCTTTTCTTTATTTTGTCCTTGAAAATGGAAGTGGTCTGACCCAGAAAACCGTTGATAACATTGGTCTGGGATTGTGTCAGCATCGTCGGCACGGGGTCATATTTTGCCGAGAAATCAAAGAGCTGAAAGTAGTCCGCTTCTGCACCTTTGAGCCGGTAATAATCACTGGCATCCAAATCCGAGAACTCATACTCATAGGGATTGGTCATCAGCTTAAAGTTTTCAAAGGCAAAAGTGCGGCTAAAATCCAGTTTGCTCTGATAATTGGGGTCAACTCCGTCTCCGTCAAAAGCAGCATCCACAATATCAACATCCTTGGCAGCCAGAGCCAAATCGATTGTATCAATTGCGCCGCACATAGCAAAGAGGAAACCGCCATCCACTACAAAGTCTCTGATTTTCTCTGCAACAGCATGTTTGAGCTGCCAAACCTTTTGATAGCCGAGTTTCGTTGCCATGGCTTCATTTACCACCACGTCGTTTTGGTACCATGGCATATTTCTGAAGGAACCGTAAAATTTGCCATATTGCCCGGTAAAATCCTCGTGATGAAGATGCAGCCAGTCATAATCATTGAGCTTTCCGTTCAAAACTTCCTCGTCCCAAACCCGCTCATATTTGATTTCCGCATAGTCCAGAGCCAACGAAACCGCATCATCCCAAGGCAGAGCATTGGGCGGAATATAGACTGCAATGGCAGGTTCCTTTTCCAGAACCACCGTTTCCATATTTGCCGATTGGATTTCTGTCAGAATAGCGCCTACATCCGAAGAGCTGACATTTTCAAAGCTCACTCCCCTGATATTGCAAGCGTTTATGATTCCGGATGCATCATTGGTCAAAAATGAACCGCCTCTGTAGTTGAGCAGCCATTTCACCGGGATTTGATTTTCCAGAGCATAAAAAGCAATGCCATAGGCTTTCAGATGATTGGTCTGCGTCATATCCATCGGAATCAGGATATCCGCAGAAAGCGACAGTCCGATGCTTAAGGCAATGACGGCTAACACGAATTTCTTACACATTTATCTCTCATTTATAACATTTAGCTCTATTTTTGATAAAGTTCTGTCAGATATTCCAACAGCTCTTTTTTATCTGCGTCAGGATGCGCAAACCAGTATTCTCTGCCCCGCAAGAGCATTTCGCCTACCCAAGACCCGTTTTCTGAGCAAAAAGTCCGCATCAGGTCATCTCCTGTCAAGCTAAATCTATTGGCATCCAATAAAACTGCTTCCTGCTTGAGCTTATTACACAACTCTTCATCATTTTTCAGATTGAGGTCATTCGTTTTTTGAAACATCCCCGTCAGTGGAAACAACACAACTATCTCGTCCAGAATATCTCTGTACCAGAAAGCTTTTTTGCGTATTTGAACCGTAGAAAGGACAGGGTTTTCTGCCTGGAGATGCCTGATTGATTTGCAACAATCAATAAGTCTGCACACTTTTCCGATATCTTTTTGGGAGAGCTTTAGCATGTCCAGCAAAGGTGTAGGGTCTTCATGCCTCCAAAGCAGCAAGGCACATCTTCCCAATAAACTGAGTACAAGTATTCCCGGAAAATCTGTAACGTTTTCTATTTGCCCGTTAACGAGCTGTGATGGAATAATCAGCTTTGGTAAAATTTCTTTGATAATTCCGGTTTTGTTCAGAAGCTGCAAACCGGAAAGGAACTGTGGACTGCTCATAATCTTGAGAAATTCTTCAGCTTTGCGTTCCTTTGAGATGTGCTTCAACATAGGTGCCATTTTTGCAAGGACAGATAGAGTTATTTTCTCAATCGAGAAATCCAAAGAACTGGCAAAGCGGACTGCCCGTAAAAGCCTGAGTGGGTCTTCCTTGAACAAAATATCGGGGTCTGAAGTCGCTCTGATGAGTTTTGCTTCAATGTCGTTGATTCCCTTACCGCTCAAATCAAGAATTGCCCCATCTGCAACCCGCATAAGCAGTGAATTTACCGTAAAATCACGCCTGAGCACGTCTTCCAGCAGAGTTCCACACACCACTTCCGGTTTGCGGGAACGGCTGCGGTAACTCTCCCTGCGAGTCATCACCAATTCTATTTTGTAGTCTTTCCAAAAAATCAGTGCTGTGCCAAATTGCTTGTATATCACAGGGGTAGAGCATAAACCCTGCTTATGCAAAAACTCTGCTAAGCGGATTCCCCCGTCGGGTAGCTCAACCGTGATATCCAGGTCGGAGGTTTTCCTGCCTATTAGCTCATCCCGCACACAACCACCCGCAAAATAGGTGTATCGTTCAAATTCAGTGCCCTGGATGGCAGCGTGCAACAGTTTTCTTATCTCTTGTAACATATTGCCTCTAAACAAATTCCCGAAAGATGCTGTTGGAAACGAACAGAGCTTTGCGGGTCAGACGCACATATCCGTCTTCCATGCGCAAGTGCCCTGATTTCGTAAAGCGTACCAATCCTTCCTGAAAATCTGATGCAAAGTCCGAACCAAAGCGGGATTGATACTCGCTAAGCTCCAGTCCGCGCAGCAAACGCAGCTGCATAATGATAAAATCGGCTTTCTGCTGTGCCAAGGTTTCAATTTCGGTCTGATTAAGGATATCCGTTTGCATGACAGTCTTTTCCCAAAGCTGCAAATCATCGGGTTTATGATAGCGGACGTTATCCACAAAGCCTGCAGCTCCGGCTCCCAGACCTAAATAACTGTCACCGAGCCAATAGTGCAGATTGTGCCTGCTTTGAAAACCCGTTTTAGCAAAATTGGACAGCTCATAATGCTCAAATCCTGCTTGCACAAGTGTTTCGCAGATAGTGTTATACTGTTTTTCAGCTTCGGCATCATCGGGTATATTCGGCAGCCAATGCTTGAATGGCACGTTTTCATCGATACTCAAAAGGTAGGTGGAAATGTGCTGCGGCTCCAGTTGCAGTAAGAGCTCAAGCTCGGTTATGACTTGCGCAACTGTCGAATCCGGACAGCCATACATCAGGTCTAAAGACAAATTGGCAAAGCCAAACTCTCTGCACAGCTTGATGCGTTCCGGCATTGATTCTGCCGTGTGTTTTCTGCCCAAAGCTATCAGCGAATTGTTGTGCATCGACTGCACACCCAGGCTCAGACGGTTTACTTTTGTCTGTGTTATAGCTTTCAGCCATTCTGAGGTAATTTGAACAGGATTGGCTTCCAGAGTAATCTCCGCATCTGCTTTTGGTTCAAGCAGATCAATGATGGTGCTGATTTGTTTAGAATTCAATAAAGACGGAGTTCCGCCTCCAAAATAGACGGAATCAGGTTTTATCTGATAAGTTTGTTTGAAAAGGTCGATTTCCTTACAAAGATAGTCAAAATACTCATCGGCAAGCGACTTTTTATAGGGTACTGAAAAAAAGCTGCAATATCCGCATTTGGTCAGGCAAAAAGGAACGTGGATGTAAACAGCGGGGATCAGCGAATGCGTTTGAACATCCGGTCCCATCTGGCGTGCGGACGGTCATAAATTTGGTTGTATTCAATGCCGTAGGAATAAAATGTTGCCCAGGGCGTGCCGGTAATGTCTTTTCTGTCCAAAAATCCCCAGTAACGGCTGTCCTCACTGACGTCACGATTGTCACCCATCACGAAATATTTGCCCTTGGGAACGACCACGGGACCAAACCAGTCCCTGTTCCAGGGTTCTGCGCCGGGTTCGCGTTTCCATTTTTCCATCCCCGGCATCCACATACCTTTGGGGAAGGTGCGCGTGAGTATCTGCTGCGGATTTTCATAGGGATAGGGCTCGCCATAACATTCAAAGCCCTTCACATACGGCTGACCGTTGAGATAAACAGTTTTGTCCTTGACCTCAATCGTGTCTCCGGGCATGCCTATCACACGTTTAACAATGTTCTTGCGGGCATAATAGGTTATGTGCATAAAGGTCATCGGGTCTTTCTTGGAGCTGAAGGCTTTATTGATATAAATCGGCGGGAAAATCTTGATAAACTGCTCAGGATTGCCTTCCGGCGTGCCATCTTCAATCTTGGGATATCTGAACGTGACGATATCATTGCGTTTGGGGTCTGTGAAGAAGAACTTAACTTTATCAGCCACCAGGTAGTCGCCAATCAGCAAGGTCTTTTCCATGGAGGAAGAGGGAATTTTGAAGTTCTGGAATGTGTAGTTGCGGATTATCATCGCCACCACAAACGCAAACAGGATGGCTTCCACCCAGTCCTGCACAAAGGGTTTCTTTTTATGGAATTTGGGAGGCAAGGGTGTCTTGGTAACGTTGCTGTCTTTTGCTGAATAGTCACGAGCTTTTGCCATAAAGCTGTTTTCCTCTTTCTCTATATCTCTATGTAAAATATAGTGATAACCAGCAATGAAAACAGCGGTTTATGTCAAGCAAAAAGCGGGATTGGGATCATGGAACACACCCTTCGACATGCTCAGGACAGGCTCAAAGACGGAATACACAGAAAGGAATCAACCCAAGCTACTTTGAGGCAAAGCAAGTTTGTAGTTCCGCATTAATGCGGTTTTATTAGGGATGTTAACGATGTGTTTACCTTGGTAAAACCGCATTAATGCGGAACTACAAACTCTCCGGAAGCATGAAACATAGCATAGCCTCCTGCCTGGAGAACTGCTATTTCAGCCAGGTACTCTTCAGTTTCTCCAGTGTGCCATCTTGTTGTATTTTGGAAAAGGCTTTGGTCCAGGCATCGACAACTTCAGGACTGGTCTGTTTGGAAATACCGATATAGAAATCCGTCTTCAAAACCTCAAACACCGGAATCAAAGACCCGGGCTCAAATCCTGCCTGCTGGACAATCTGATTGACCGTCAGGTCGGTAAAGACGGACATTTCCGCTTCGCCGGACATAACTTGTTTGACGTTATCAGTGGGTTTGAGAGAGCTTTTCAGATTGGTAAAACCATTGTCTTTTAGATACTGCTCATTAAACCAATTGGAGGTGGTGGCAATGCTTTTCAAGGCTTTAGCATCATCAATGCCTGTGATTTTGAGCTTTGAGTCTTTCTTAACATAGAAATAGGTAGTGTTTGTTCCCAGAGGACCCACCCAGTTAAACAGCTTTTCCCGCTCCGGAGTCTTTTCCATGGTAAAGATGACGACATTGGGCTCATTTAAAGCTGTTTGATAGGCTTCATCCCAGTTCATAATTGTGATTTTGTCTTTGGATTTAACTTCCTGTTGAATAGCTTTCACCACTTCAGTCCCAAAACCTGTAACTGTATCATTTACTGCATAAGTAAGAGGCGGATAGTCCTCAGTCACCAATTTCAACGCCGGGCTTTTGTGTGCACAGGAAAAAGTGCATAGCAACAGTGCCAATACCAATACTAAAAGTGCAAGTCTCATAATTACCTCATTCCTTGAAATTCTTTACGAATGCACACTAACGATAACTGTGTTATCTTGCAAGAAAAAAAGTAAACACCTGATTATATTGACTTTTTTTTACGGTCTGGCATTTACGCAAGACCGTAGTCCTGCGCAACACTCTGAATAATTATCGCGGATGTAACACATGAAATGCGATAGTTCGGAGAACGATACTATATAACACGGCACGGGAGTGCCGTGAATAAATACCTCAACAATCAAGTCCGTGAGGACGGCACGATATATGATAATTAGATGTTTGTCGTCCTGTTACTCTATTTGCTTTTGTCCTCTTCCACGGCACTCCCGTGCCGTGTTATATAGTCACGTCCTTACGGACTGTGATTTCTGTTATTTCTGTGTGTTCTTTGGTAAGAAAAGTACTATTTATGCATGGAAGAATATGCTTTTATCCACCTTAAATGACTCCCGTCGAGATGTGGATAGCCACCGTTCAAAATGTGGTGCCCGGGCGGCACATTTCAGCCGGAGGTTTCACTCTGGCATGCCAGAGTGAATTATGAATGATTAGTTACAAATTACTAATTGAGCCGGATTTTGGTTGTCTCAAAGGGTTTCAGTGGTGCGACAGCTTTCTTTAGTCGGCTAAGGGCAGCCAACCTACACCCGTAGGATAGACGCCCTCGTCTGTCTAAACGTTGTCTCCCTGAGCCTGTCGAAGGGTTTTATATGTATTCTCAATGCGCTTTAGTCGGCTGAGGGCAGCCAACCTACGCTATGTGATAATGTTTCTTTCTGAATAATGGTTGACAAATAATACTCAATATAATCTTGATGCTTAGTATGTTCTATAATTTTGAGGGGTGATAATGAAAGCGGTACTGATTCCATTCCTAATCATGGTTCAAGTCATTGTATGCATCTCGCTGTTTAGCATCAGTGAGAACACGATGGTGTTTCTTCAAATCCAGCCATCATCAGTCAGCCGGGCATTGGGTTATGGCTTCAACGGGGTTGCCGATATCTGGCATCAAAATCCACTGATTGCCTGGGATAATCCTGCTTTGCCGGCTTTGCATGAGGGAATTGCGGTTGGCTATGCCAAAAACCAATGGTTCAAAGGCAGCGGTATAGACGATATGTATTATGACTCCGGAATGCTGACCATAGGCTACAAGGGCTTTGGCATGACTCTGCCCTCGTATAACGATACCGGTGAATTTGGTAATACTATTGACTTTGGTGAACAGGAGCAGACCGATGAAATGGGAAATGTCATCGGCACTTTCCATTCTTCTGAGACCGCCGGATGCTACAGCATTTCATTCAATCCGCTTGGCTATTTGCGCAGTACTTATGGAAAAAGGTCGGAATTTATGGATAAATTCAACTTTGGGTTGGGGATTTCTTATGTTGACCTCGTATCCGACTTAGGTCCCGGTACTGGAGGAACAGAAGACGCCATCGATGGTAAGGTGAATACACATATATTTGACGCCGGATTGATAATGAGTTTTAGGGATAAACTGGCTGATTTATTTATCGGGGAAGCTTCCTTTGGTTACAAAAGGTCCAATCTCGAGGATAAGTACGTTACTTATATCAATGATGAGCAGAAAGACCCCATCGGACAAAACGACATTTACGGAATCGGGTTAGGGGTTTCTTTACCAGTACATAGCTTTTTCCCCGCAGAGTCTGCACTGTCCAACTGGACAGAAAACCTTTTCACCATACGCTTTTTGGCAAGTCAGAACTCTTCTGAGACGATAAGCACGGAAAAGAGCAAGGGGTTTGAATTTGGGTTATTGGATACTGTCTTTTTTAGAACAGGTGACTTTGATGACCACGAAGGAAGCATCGAAGGTAATACATCAGGATATGGAGTCAGCTTGCACTATGCAGATTTATTTGCCCTGGATTACAACCATGCAGAATTTCCCGGGGGTGACTTAGTTAACAAACAAGAATCCGAGGATTTTATGCTGATGCTAAACCTGATGAAGCTAATCGGAGAGAATTAACACAGCTTTCTTAGAAGGAAACAGTAAAACAGGCTGGATTCCTGCCTGCGAGACTGTGTGAAAACTAAGCATCTTGGAGTTCACGTTGCCGGTGTGAGTTATTTTCATTATCCAAACCCAATGGCAACCTGGACTTCATGATGCGACCTATCTCGTTGAATAATATATGTTTACCGGATATGAAGTCCAAGCTTCCCTTAGTTTATATCTCAATTGAAAATACGTCAGGAAGCATGGACTCCAAATCCTATCAAACGTTCTCACACAGTCTCCTGCGCAGGAATGACACGCCATATCACTGTTTCACTGTTATATATCTATCAAATCCGTATGTGTGTATTGGTCAGCTATAATCAGACGTGTATCGCTATTTAGAGTATACAGAAAGTCACGCATGGTTTGCTCCGCCAAATCAGGCAGATTATTGACTTCGCTGAGGTGCGCCAGAATCAGGGTTTTTAAGCCGGAGTGCATAATCTGACCAATGACGCCCACCGCATCAAGATTGGACAAATGCCCGTGATTGCTCATAATCCGCTGTTTCAGATGCCAAGGATAGGGTCCTTCCAGCAGCATGTTTCTGTCGTGATTACTTTCCAGAATAATGGTTGAACAACCGCTCAGATGAGTGGTCAAAGGTCTGGACTGATAACCCACATCAGTGGCAACCGCCAGTTTTCTGTCTTTGTTATCCAGGTGAGTGAAAGTAAAATTACAGCTATCAATCGCATCGTGAGGTGAAGAAAAGGCATGGATAATCAGGTTTTTGATAGTGAAAGAGCTGCCTGACTGGATAAAATTTACGCGCTCGTGCATATTGCCAAGTCTGTGTTTGCAAGCCTGATACGTATCCCGGGTCAGATAAACTGGAATGTGTAACTGGCGTGAAACAGCCCCAACTCCACTGATATGGTCGCTGTGCTCATGAGTAATCAGAATCCCCTCAATCTTGTTTTTATCGACCTTAAGCGTCTCAAGAGCGGACATTACCCGTTTGGCAGAAATCCCCACATCGACTAATAGAGCGGTCTGGGCAGTTCTGACCAAAACACAGTTACCCTTGCTCCCCGAAGCAATTACGGCTGTCTGGAACATGGCTTAACTGTGATGATTGTAATAGTAGCGATTGTTTAGCTTATCAAATTCTGACCATACGGAATCAGTCGGTGTGATTTCCAAAAGCTGCTGCACTCCAATTGTCTGCGCATCAAGGTTATCAGCCAGATGTAATGCCAGCGCTTCAATGGTTTGAGGCAGCCGCACAGAGGCTTTTTCATATTCGCCGTGATGTGCTAAAATCAAGTGACGCACCATCATCAGAAGCTCGGAAGGGAAGTTATTTATCTGAGCTGCTTTGGCACAAACAAGCTGGTCTCCCAAGCTCAAGTGACCCACCAGTCTGCCGATATTGCTAAACTCTATAGCAGGCTTCTGCTCATATTCATAGACTTTGGCAACATCGTGCAGCAAAGCTCCCGTGACGAGTAAATCACGGTTTACATTGTAATACTGTGACATATAATCACAAACTCTGGCAACTGAAACAGTGTGTTCCAGCAAGCCGTGAATGTAATTGTGATGCCAGCTTTTGGCAGCAGGAGCATAAGTGAATTTGGCAAAGAATTCCTTATCGTCAAAGATGGCTTTGAGCAGCTGCTTCAGGTTTACATCCTGCACGCTTTCCAGATATTGAAAGAATTCGTCTGCCATTTGGATGGGGTCTTTATTGCTTTTTGCCAGAAAGTCATCCAGGTTGTATTCGGATTTATCTGCCAGCCTGATTTTGGAGATGGTGAGCTGAGTCTGTCCTTTGTAGCTGATGACCATAGCTTTGAGTTTGACGATGTCGCCTTCCTCAAAACCTTCCGCTTCTTTTTGGGCATTATTCCAGACATTGGCATTAATGCTTCCGCTTTTATCCTGCAATCTGATTTTCAGGAAGAAGTCGTTCTTGCCTTCCCGAAGTTCTTTGTCGGTCGCCAGATAAAACCCGGTGATTTCTTTCCCGACAAATTGCGAGAGCTCTTTTACTTCAATGCGATCCATATTTATTCCTTTGTTTAGACAGCCGAGGCGGCTATCCTACTGTTTGTTAAGACAGCCGGGGCGGCTATCCTACTGTTCGTTAAGACAGCCGGGGCGGCTATCCTACTGTTTGTTTAGACAGCCGAGGCGGCTATCCTACTGTTCTAATACACAAATATCTTTTTAGTCAGCGATACGGGCTTATTTTGGTTATCAGTCAAGTTAAACCTAATCAGGTAAATTCCAGCTGCTCTGATGTCATCGGTTAGCAAAATACTTTTCTGATTTGGTGCCAGGAATCTGGACTTAACCAATTGACCCTTTGTATTATATATGCTGTATTTGATTTTGCGTTTTGACAAACCGTCAGTCAGTTTAAGAGTTATTTCTTTCCCGAGTTTTACCGGGTTGGGGGATAGTGTGATATGTGGATTAACGACCGGGATATATTCATCTGAGACCGATACGAGTTCCTCTAAAGGAATCAGATTGGAAAAGAGGATTTGCTTGGTTGATTGATGCTGAATCCAATAGATTATCACATATTGCGTTCTCAAACTCAGGCTATCAATGTCACTAACAGGCACGGAAAATAGCTTCAGACTGGAAGCACCAATCGGATAAGTTGAGAGCAGGGTGTCGGCATAAACTCCCCATTTCTTAAAGATAAAACGCTCTGTGCTGTATAAAGAGTCTTTCTTGCACAAAGCTGCATAGAAGCGTGACTGGGTTAATAAAGACGGACTGGTAAACAAATACGTGGTTGGGTTGCGTAATTCCAACCTGACCTGAATCAGATTAAAAGGATCAGGCCAATTCAAAGAATAAGAGCTTTGAGTCAAAAAAGTCGTTTGGGCATTCAATTCCTCCAGCGCAGCAGTGAAAAGAGTGTCATAACTTGCAGGGTCGAAGCCGGTGATCAGGTAATCACCTCCGACAACTGTCATCGGCATTCCCGTAAGACTATACCAATTATAGCGTTGGACAGAACCAATCGTGTAATTTGGGTCACTAACCATCGGGAAATAATTGATAACCCTAATCTCATCTGTTATGAGGTCATGCTGGGCAGCCAGAAAAATTTCAGAGACGTTGGTCTTAATAAAATTCTCTACCATCCTGATAGGTAAGTTTTCATTAAAGCAATTGTAATAACGCGTGACAGTATTGTTAAACAGGGTATCAGCTGCATCATGTTCCGAGTGTAAAACTGCCACCACTTTAAACTGGCAGGGTGATGCAGGCAGAACATATTGATATTCCTGAATATCTGCATCAGTGTAGAGAACAACCAGTTCTGAATGCGGAAGGATAGTTCTGACTATCAGAATAGTGTCCTGGACGGCAAAATCAGGATTAGGACTTGTAATGTTCAATACTATCGAGGCATTATTGACGCTGGAATCGGAGTTGTTGTAAACTGTAAACTCGGGGCGGACAATGCTGTTGGGAGTAATCTCCGGTTTCAACTGAAACGAATAAAGCTCAAGGTCAACATCGCTTAAAACAAAATTCCCGACCACACTGAATAAAAACTCGCTGTGATATCCGACGGCTGCCATATTTTGATAAAAGGCTGTCGGAGCATTGGTGTTCCAATAATAACTGTGAGTGCCGTCACCTATGGAGGATGAAAAATACGGTCCTCCCGTTGCAGTATTATAAGTTACAACGACCCAGATAGCTTTTCTGGTTATGGGTGTTGTAAGTGTAAATTCCTTCCAATTGGTTCTGACGGAGTCCGATATTACTGCCAAACTGGAGTCCGGTAGATTATTGGCATCAGAATATAAAGTTAAGGTAACTGCATTAACCGGAGAGCTGATAGTGGGGAAAAACACTTTTACTTTGTTTATAGTAAACTGAGCATTGGCAAAAGTCTCATACTCGGCTGCGAAATCAAAACGCACTGCCCATTTATTAGTGCCGGACCAATGCTGGTCATCTGTATTACGGTGGTAGAAAAAGTCTCTGTCTCTTTCCTGTAAAGTGCCTGCGGAAACATCTCTACCGCTGCCGTTTACAAAACTAATACCAAACACTGGCAGTAATGTGGCAACCACCAAATACAGGGTTAACGACAATCTTTTGACGAAGCAGTTGTGAATTTTACTCATATTTTTGTAGCAGTCCTTTACTGTATTCTATATCTTTGCTGATGGCATGCTTTAGCTCTGTCATATCTGCGAATTTTCTTTCCTCTCTGAGATATTCCAGTAAATCCAACCGAATATACTCAGCATAGACGTTATTGTCAAAGTCCAGAATATGGGTCTCAATTTCAATCTGAGCATTATTTTTCACGGTTGGACTTGTGCCGATATTTGTCAATCCAAAATAACGTTTCCCGGCAATATTCACAGCCGAAAGATAAACTCCATTGGCTGGAATCAGTTGTTCATTATCAAGCAGATTGAGATTGACGGTGGGAAAGCCTATAACTCTGCCCAGTTGAATTCCATGAGTGACAGTCCCATACAACCTGTAAGGTTTGCCCAGCATGGCATTGGCAGTAGCTAAATCACCCTTTGTAAGTTTCTCTCTGATGAGCGTGCTGCTGATAATATCATTTTTGTAAAGCACAGGTGGGATTTGCAGAGTATGGTAGCCAAAGTCCGGCTCGTGCAGCTGTAGAAACTCCGAATTACCTTGTCTTTGATAGCCAAAATGCGTATCATAACCGGAAACGATTAGAAGAGGATTAAAGCAATCCATCACAACGTTCTGCAAAAAGTCCAAAGCCGAAACATGAGCAGTTTCAGAAGTGAAATTCAGATAGTAAATATGGTCAACACCAATTTCTCTGAAAAGTTCAAGTTTGCATACTCTGGGAGTCAGGATTGGCACAGGGTGTTTGAAATGCACATAATGCCCGGGATGTTCAAGATAGCTCAGAACTATGGGAACGGCATCAAGCCCGGCTGCACCTTTAATCAGCTCTTGAAGCAATTTCCTGTGACCCAGATGCATACCGTCAAAGTTGCCCATCGTAAGCACAGTAGATTCGGTTATCTTGTCAAATGTATCATCAAACCATTTTATCATAGATTCACTTTTGGATATAACATGTTAGCTTTTCTAAAGCCGATTCCCAAACAGTTGGAATATTTATCAAACAGAAGAATTTCGCTGTTGTCAATGCCCTCATTGGCAATATTGTTGCCGTTTCTGATGCGCTTTATTCCATCCTCTTCCAGAGTTAGACTTTCCAGTTCGGGCAGAATGTCAAGCACAGAAATCAGATGGTCAGTTAGGCTTTCATTTGTAATATAAGCTAATGCGGATGCCTTCAAAACTGAAACTTTGCCGATGGTAGTTCTGCGCAATGCACTTGTATATGCAATTGTACCAAGAGCTTCTGCAATCCACTGACTCAGGCTGCGGATATAAGTACCTTTGGAAACCCGGCAGGAATAAGTCATTAGTGGAAACTCGAATTTATCAATGTTGAAACACAATATTCTGGAGGCTCTTGCGGGCAGTTCAAAATCTTCGTCAGCTCTGGCTCGTTCGTAAGCTTTTTTGCCATTGACCTTGATGGCAGAATATATGGGAGGTTTCAAAGTCTCTATTTTGAGAACTTCCTCAGCCAATGATGTCAAGGCATCTTCGGAAATTATCTTGTCAATTGTCTGTGTCACTTCGCCTTCCGTGTCACCGGTCGAAGTTGTTTGCCCCAAAACCAGCGTGGCTGTATATTCTTTTTCGGCGTTATCCAAAAGAGAAAGCAGTCTTGTGTATTTATTGACAGCAATGATTAACAGTCCTGTGGCAAAGGGGTCAAGCGTGCCTGCGTGCCCGAATGTTCTGATGCCGGTCTGTTTTCTGAGGTGTCTGATTACATCAAAAGACGAGATGTCCGGGGGTTTATCAACTAAGAGAAAACCGGAAAGCAGTGCTGTATCCATTGATCTTTCTTAATGAGCTATCTTATCAGCAGAGTGTATCTTATCCAGCATTAATCGCTTGATATCGGGTAAAGTGCCCAGACAGTGACAGCCTGATGCCTGCAAATGCCCGCCACCTTCATATTGGATAGCGATGGAATGGACATTTATCGTTTTGGAACGCAGGCTGAGCCGATAATCATCTGTGTTTTCCTCTCTGAAGTAAGCGATAGTTTCCACTCCCTTCAAATCCTGCACCCAGCGTGTAATATTGGAAGTGGCTTCGTCATCCAGATTGTTTCTTGTGAGCATTTCTCTCGTGCTGTGCATAAAGAGAATTTTGCCATCGTCGTAAAGTTCGATTGTGGACAGAATTTCTCCCACCAGTTTGAGCTCGACAGGGGTTCGGGAAACCATAAACAGTCTGTGAATCAGATAGGGTTTAGTACCGTAATTGCAAAGAGCAGCGCTCAGTTCAAAGGAGTGTTTATCCGTATTGGCATTGGTAAAATTATTGGTGTCATTGAGCAAAGTCGTATATAAACAATTGCCAACATATAACATATCTTCGGCTGACATGGTTCTGATTACCGTTTTGAACATCTCGTTCAACATCCAGCCTGTGCAGACAGCAGACGTTTTCACCCAGGAAAACGTGCAATCCATCAGGTCGTCCTCAATCTCGTGATGGTCTAATACAGCTACGGTTTTTGCCTTTTCTGCGAGATGGACACGGTCGCTCAGCCTGCTGTAATCATGCAAATCGATAACAACCAAAAGTTCATATACCAGGTCGTCCTGATAGGCTATAAGCTCTTCATTCGCATTAAGATAGTTATATCTGTCCAGATTCAGCTCATCAACGATGATTTCTGCCTCGTAGCCCAGATGCTTCAAAATCCGTTTCAGTGCCAGACAAGTGCAAAGTCCGTCGCCATCAGGATTGATATGAGTTGTCAAACCTATGGATTTTGCCTCTTTGACAGCCATAAGCAGCCTGTCAGTAAAATCTATTGCAGTGTGTATGTTAGGCATTAATTTTCCTTTGCTTTCTGTATGTAGTACCGCATTTATGCGGTTGTATCATATTGATACGTCGTTAACTATTTTAGCAGAACTGCCTGAAGGCAGGACTACATACTTATTTTGACTCATTCAGACCAGCTTTGTCGAATGCTCGCAGCCCTAAGCCGAAAACCGGCTTTAGCTTGCGAAAATCCCTTCTTTAATATGACTTGGAATGAATTGGTACTCAAGACATCCATACAATAAATCGGTCTATAAACTGTTCTGAATAATAAAAAAAGGGCAGTTTCAAAACTGCCCGTAATTCTTGGCTGAGTGGGATTAATACTCATCTTCTTCATCGATATTGTCGATGTCTTCCAAGCCGTCATCGTCTTCATCATATTCAAAATACTCTTCGTCTTCCAAATAATCTTCAATATCAATATCCGGGTCGTAATCGTCTTCGTCTTCGAAATCATCTTTGACAGAAGCCAGTAAAGCATCAACCTTTGCAGCTCTATCTTCAGTTTCATCGTAAAAGTAGGTGATTTCAGGTATGGTTCTCATAAGTTTTGCTCCTGCTATTTGTTTTTTAAAAAAACCTGATGCTATTATAAGTATCTCTTTTATCTGCTGATGTCCAAGCGGATTATTGTAATGAGTGAAATATACTTTGGCATAGTTTAAATCCTTGGATATAATCACTTCGGAAATAATGACCCATTCCAGTCTGTGGTCATTGAGTTTTGTGCTCAATGCAGAATTGAGAATTTTCTTAATCTCGTTTTGTAAGCGTTCTAAGCGAAACGATTTCATTATTCTGCTTAAGTCAGCTTCTTTTCAACCTGCTGAATCGTGTAACACTCAATCATGTCACCCTCATGGATATCCTGATAGTTGTCTAAAGTCAGCCCGCAATCGCTGCCGGCTTTGACTTCGCTGGCTTCATTCTGATAATGTTTCAGAGAACCCAGCTTGCCTTCATAAATTAGCACATCGTTGCGGTAAAGACGGACATTACAGCTGCGCTGAATAACTCCTTTTTCCACAAAACAACCGGCAATTGAGCCAATTTTCTTCATTTTAAAGAGCTGTCGGATGGCAACCGTACCCAGGGCTTTTTCTTCATACTCGGGTTTGAGCATGCCTTGCAGACCTAGTTTCACATCATCGATGGCTGCATATATGACCTGATAGATTTTTATCTCGACGTTCTCATCCTCAGCCATTTTCTTTGCCTGTTGGTTGGAACGCACATGAAAACCGATTATGATGGCATCTGACGCAGAAGCAAGGCTTACGTCGGCTTCGTTGATACCGCCCACGCTTTTATGAATGATATTGACAGCCACTTCATCATTGGAAAGCTTTTGGAATGAATCAGCCAAAGCTTCGACCGAACCGTCCGTATCGCCTTTGATAATCAGCTTCAGCTCACTAATCTGGTCTTCCTTGATGCGGGCAAAGATATTCTGGAGTGAAGTTTTATTTTGATACTTCTCACGTTCCAGACGTATTTGCTGACGCTCAGAACTGATGGAACGCGCCGTTTTCTCAGTATCGACCTGATTCAAAACATCGCCGGCTTTGGGAACATCATTCAGACCATAAAGTCTGGCAACATCTGACGGGAACAGCTCTTTGATTTCAGTGCCGCGCTCATTTTCCATCTTGCGGACTCTGCCGTAATTTGCACCGCAGACGACAATATCACCCTTCTTCAGCTTGCCTTCGCGCACCAGAATGGTGACGACTGCGCCCATGCGGGGGTCTTTTTCAGCTTCAATCACGATTGCTTCAGCCGGAACTTCCAGCCGGGCATTGAGTTCTTTCATCTCGGCAGTTAGCAGGATTAGCTCCACCAGATTTAGGATGCCTTCACCGGTAACAGTGGAGGTTTTGCACCATGGCACTTCACCGCCGTAAGTTTCCAGATACACGCCCTGGTCCAAAATCTGTGCAATGGTCTTATCCATATTTACGCCGGGTAGATCTATCTTGTTGATGGCAATAATCATAGAAACACCTGCAGCGCGTGCATGGTCAATAGCTTCAACAGTTTGCGGCTTCACGCCCTCAGTCGCAGCTATCACGATAACTGCAATGTCAGTAACGTTTGCGCCGCGTGAACGCATCGCCGTAAAAGCTTCATGCCCCGGCGTATCAAGAAAGGTTATTTTGTGTTTATTAATTTCAATCTGGTAAGCACCGATGTGCTGCGTGATTCCGCCTGATTCTCCGGCGACAATATTTGTGCTTCTGATGTAATCCAAAATGGAGGTTTTGCCATGGTCAACATGACCCATAATGGTTACCACGGGGGGTCTGTGAATATATTCAACGCCGGCAAATTGTTCTTTACCCTTGTCCAGAAATTCCACGCCGAATTCATCTTCAAACCTGAAGCTGAAGCTGAATTCGTCACAAATCATTTCCAAAGAGTCTTTATCCAAGCGCTGATTCATTGTAACCAATTGTCCCATCATAAAGAACTTGGTGATGATTTCAGAGGGAGCAACATCCATAATTTTGGAAAGCTCACTGACTGAAGTATATTCCCTGATGACGATTTCGTTGGCAGCGCGGTCAACAACCTGCTGTGCTTCTCTGTGATACTTTTTCTTCTTTTGTGAGCCTGCCAGAGTTCTTTTGATACTGCGGGAAATCTCCGCCTCTTCCGATTCAGAAGGCTCAACTACAATAGATTTTACTTTTTTAGTCTGCTTGATGAGGGCTTTGCGGTGTTTGCTTTTCTCGCCCAGCTCTTCATGACTGATTTTGGATTTGCCAAATCTTTCTCTTTCTTCCACTTTGGGAGCGGGGGAGGGAGCTGATCCGGCAACAGGTTTACGAGGAGGTGTGGAAACAGGTCCGCCCGGTCTGCGCGGCTGGAAATCCGGTCTTTTGCGCGAGTCGGGAGTTTGACCGGGAGCAGGTCTGTTATCACGATAACCGCCGGGACTTGCCGGACGGTCAGACGGTCTTTGGGAATTGTTGTATGGTCTGGAAGGTCCCGCATTGGTGTTTTGCACCTGATATTGGCCTTGCGGTCTGTCTCGATACTGACCTTGACCGGAAGCCTGACCCTGGGGTCTATCCCTGTATTGACCCTGATTGGAAGATTGTCCCTGGTATTGACCTTGCGGTCTGTCTCTATATTGACCTCTTTCCTGGGGTTGACCTGTTGATGGTCTGGGAGTTGGCTTATACTGTTGATATGGTGTTCTGATATCGCGGGGAGGGGTTTCTTCTCTTTTTTTGCTGGGAACAGTGTGCTGAGTGACGGGCTGTTCTACAATTGGTTGTGGTTCTACCGGAATCTGCTCAACGCTTTCTTCTTCCAAAACTTCCGGAGCTTCTTCCTCCACCACCGGCACCACTTGCGGATGTGTAGCAGCTTCTGCATCATGTTTTGCTTTAACGGCAGCCTGATGCTTCATTTCGATGAAGTGCTTTCTATCCTTCTCTGCTTTCTTTTCAGCATTAATCTGCTCATTATATTTCAGGCGGATTTTATCTGCTATTTCGTTATCAATAAAGCTCATGTGGCTTTTTGTGATCACACCCAAAGCGTTGAGGTGCGTTTTTAAAGCCATGGTGCTGATTTTAAGCTCTTTCGCCAGGTCATGAACGCGAATTTGAGTCAAAGTTCCTCCATCCATAGTTACTGAGTCAGGTAACTTTGTATTTTCATAGCAAAATTTGAATCCAGAACTCCGATAATGCATGTCCAGGGCAGTCCCAAAGCGGTGCTCAGTTCTTCCTGATTGCTAAACCGCATAATCTTGGGCACTTGCACTGCTGTTTCAACAATATGCATCATCTTATCCTTTGTGTTGTCTGCTATATCTTTGGTCAACAGCAACAACTTGATTTTGCCGTTGGCTACGTTTTTCTTGCATGCTTCAAAACCGTGCACAAGCTGCCCGGCTTTTCTGGCAAACTGCAATAAAGTCAATATCTTATGTTCCGGGTCAATAGGTTCCGTCTCAATTTCCCGGGTATAGTGCTTTTTTGAGGGAGCCAATTTATGCCTTCCCCTGGCGTTTTACAGCACCGGTCTTTTTTAACTGTCTGCCTACCCATTTATTTAGCAACATCAGGCATTCAGCTTTGTGACAGACATTTCTTTTCCTGACCTGAACCAGTCTGTTTATGTCAAACACAATCTCTTTATTCAAAATGTAGAAACTGAGCAGCGTTTTCCGGTCAACCTTTTTTTTGCAGATAAGGCAGGTTCTGAAAGGTATATGTCCTGCACTGCTGTTTTTATTTGGCATCAGAATAAACGAGCTGCCTCTTTGAGCTTTTCTGCAGTTTTCTGCCCGATTCCTTCCAGATTGCACAGCTCATCAACCGATGCGGCATATACGTCTTCGACAGATGTGTAACCGTGCTTTCTGAGAATCTCTTCTATCTTGGCGTTAACGCCGTCAAGTTCTTTTATATGACTGATGGTGCGGCGTTCTTTTGCCATCTTGTCTTCAAATTCGTCCTGAGTGTAAATATCGAGTTTAAACCCGCATAATTTGGCTGCCAGTTTGACGTTTTTGCCCTGTTTGCCGATAGCTGTGACTTTGTCGGCTTCTTCCACGATAACGGCAGCAGTTTTACCACGTTCTATAATGACTCTTTTAATGGTACCGATTCCGAGCGCATGAGCTATCATTGTTTCTGATTCATCGCTGTGAACAACAATATCAATCTGCTCGCCGTGCAGTTCGCGGCGGATGGAATCAATTCTGGTGCCTTTGCTGCCCACACAACAGGCAACCGGGTCAATCTTGGGATCGGATGTTTCCAGCTCTATTTTGGTGCGCACACCGGGTTCACGGACTATTTTTCTAATCCTGACGATGCCTTCAAAAATCTCTGATATCTCCGCTTCAAACAATTTCTTAACGAACTCTGGATTGCTTCTGGAAAGGATAATAACCACGTTTGAGTCTTTGGTGCGGATATTGACCACATAGGCTTTTATCATGTCATTAACTTTGTAAAATTCATTGTCAATCTGTTCATCGGGAGGAAGTAGCGCCTCGGTGTAACCGATGTCAACTTTATAGCCCGCAATGTCATCGATGCTTTTGATTCTGCCGGTTACTATGGTATGTTTTTGTTTATCAAAGTCTGTTTTGATTCTTTCGTGTTCCAGGTCTCTGATTTTATCCATAATTATCTTTTGAGCAGTTTTGATTACTTTCGGCTCAAAATCAGGCAGGGCAATTTCACGCGTAAACTGTTCTCCCAGTTTCACATACTTGCCATATTGCAGCTTGGCGTCAAGGATGGAAATCTCATCCAGATTCTTTTCCGCTTCCACGATTGTGCAATTAAAACTGGCTTTGACTGTGCCGGTAGCAGCATCAATCAGCACTTCCAGATTGCTTTCCGGATTCATTCTTTTGCTCAAGGTGGAAGTGATGGATTCAACAATTATCTGCTGAATTTCGTCTTTATTCAATTGTTTGATAGCAGCTAATTTGATTACTGCATCTAAAATATTGCTCATAACTGCTCCCTTTTCAGGCTTTTCGAAAAACAAGTCCTTGCTTTGTGAATAGCCGACATTTGTATCTCGACATTTTCTTCTTTTACTTTGACAACGATGTAATCGGGATTAACTTCCAATAGCAAACCTTGTGTAGTCAATCTTTCAGCGTCTTTATTCCATTGAATTTCCACCAATTCATTGATGGCACTCAGATAGTGTGTTTTTAGTTTTAACGGTCTTTCAATTCCGGGTGAGGAAACTTCTAAATAATATTTTTCGGTGATGAAATCCAGCAGGTCGAGTTCTGCACTCAGCTTGCGGCTAAAAACTGCGCACTCATCCAGATTGATGCCGCCGATTTTGGTAAGAAAAACCACAATAACCTTGCCTTTGGCAGTAGTCTTTTCCTCAATGTCATAGACAGCCAGATTCAGCTCTGCTGCGACACGTTTGCCGACTTCTTCAAGCTTAGAACGATACTTTTCCATTACCAATCCCTATTTGCACTCAAGTTTTGTCCAATAATAAACCAAGTTTCGAATAATAAAAATGCTGACATTTCTGTCAGCTAACATTATGAATGCCATTAATTTTTCAGTACCGGTTTCAGTCAAGGATTTTGTGGACTTTTCTTGAAGCGTAAAACTCCACGGCTGTAGGTCATGCACCTTCGCTTGACCAAAGAGCAATATCATTTACCATGATGTAGTTCTGCCTTTAGAGGCTGTGCGAAAACGATGCAGGGATTTGGAGTACATGCTTCCTAACGAATTTTAGTTAAGCTGGTAACTTAGGGAAGCTTGGACTTCATATCCCGTAAAGATGTTTAGTATCAATGAATTGGTCGCTTAATGAAGTCCAGATTGCAATGAGTTTTGAAAGTCAATAAAGTTGGCGTTATGCAATGTGGACTCCAATAAACTTAGTTTTCGCACAACCTCTTAAGGCAGGTTTTCCAAGTTGGAAAGCGCACTAATGTAATAAAACCTGCATAAATGCAGAACTACACTGGAACAAGGTGATTATTATACCTGTTATTTATAGATAGGTTAATCTTATTGATATTATTTTATGAGCAGTATTTTCTGCGTTAGATAGGTTTTATCTGATTCCATCCTTATAATATATGCTCCGGTCGAGCATGCTTTTCCTGTTAAATCTTTACCATCCCAACTTGCAGCAAATTGATGTGATGATTTTTTTTCCATCTCAATTGACCTTACTAATTGTCCTTTAGCATTATAGACTTGGATAAGCAAAGTATGCTCTCTAATTGCATTTTTTGAAGCAAATTCCACATTGATATAGGACTTCATCGGGTTGGGATATGCTTTTAAAAATTGACTGGGCACAGGAAGTATCTCATCATCATTCGCAGTGCCATCAGGATGAAGTTTAACGACGCTCAAGCAATTACCAAATACATCGAAAGAATAAACATATATAAGAC
>Ga0247841_10000868_pt1 | contig 74331 bp, 69 predicted proteins | sample LaCruzMarch2015__2_FD_192410 | JGI IMG/M metagenome (GOLD analysis project Ga0247841, IMG submission 192410) | Freshwater microbial communities from meromictic Lake La Cruz, Castile-La Mancha, Spain - LaCruzMarch2015_18m | ecosystem: Environmental > Aquatic > Freshwater > Lake | place: Spain... | reverse complement strand
TATCAAATCGGCGGCGTCCCAAATTGGTTCGTTCAGTTTTTACACGTTGGTATGAAAGAGGTTGATGTCTTTGGGAAACCGATGGCCGAAGTAAAAGAAATAAAAACCTATTATGCAGCTGATCAAAGAAGCGTTGCATATCTTGTTGTATCGTTAAAAGCAGTTTATTCCATATCTAATCGTCAATACACCTATAAAGGGAAAAATATTCTAGTTGGTTCAACCATTCAACTTCCACTGGATAATCTACTAATCAATGGTTTAATTATTGATATTGACGGATCAATAAAAACTAATTTAAAAAAGATATCGGCCGAAGCTAAAATCAGAACTATTGATTCGGCTTTTCCTCAAACAGAAGGCGTCCCTCCTTATATAGCTGACAGTGTTCAACAAGGAGACATTATGAAGGATTCGTTGGGACGTCCAGCTATTAAAATAGTTAAAAAAACCGTAGAGGACGCAAAAATGACCGTAGTTACCGCAAATGGTGAAGTTATATTACAAAGACAACCTCTGAGAAAAGACGTTTCCTTGGACCTGGAAATATGGGGAGAAAAGATCGGAGATAGATATTTTCTTTTCGGCGATACGAATTTCCCGATCATCGTAAGCAACAATAGTGTTATTCTAAACAATTACAATACAATTGGCGGGCTGCCTTTTAATATAAACAACGGCTTGATATGGTTAACTATCACTAAAATAAATGGCATCCAATGATGATCTATTGGAAAATTCAACTGTTATTATCCCCCTTCACCTTTCTTTAGAATATCCATGTGATTATATTGACCAGACAGCTAAAATCCTATCCAAAAATAGCTCAATAATATATTTTGATTATCACCGTCCTTATTCATGGAAAAATTTGCTTAGATTAAATAATCTAAAATCTCTGTTAAGTTCATTTATTGATATCTCTAAGTCAAAAAAAATTGTTTATTTTCGAGCCCCTTCGATCCTGCCATTTTCAAAATCAAAAATAATTACTAATTTAAATAAAAAAATTGGTTTTTTTATTCTTTCAATTATTCTTTGGTTCTTAAAAAAAAGAACGATTATTTGGCAGTTCTCCACATTAATAAAAAACAAAGTATTTAAAGATCAATTCTTTATATATGATTGCGTCGACTATAAAAATTCTGAAGATGAGGATAAAAAATATTTTAGTGATGAAGCAAAACTTTTTAAGATAAGTAATGTTATCAGCTTTAATTCAAAAGGGCTTTTTGAAAATAAATTAAAAAATAATCCGATTTTGGTAAAAAAATCAGTCGTTAGTGTTTGCGGCTGTAATAATAAGTTATTTCTATCAAAAAATAGAAATATTCCTAGGGAGTATACTAGTATTTCTAAAAAAATGATCCTTTTTATGGGTGTTTTTGATTTTAGAATTGATGTAAGGCTATTGAGCTATATCGTAAGTAATAATAAAAATAAAAAATTTATCTTCATAGGTCCTATTAGAAAAAGTGTTGAAAAATTATTCGGTGAGATCATAAAAGAAAAAAATGTCATCTATCTTGGTAAAAAAAGAAAAAATGAACTTCCAATTTATTTGAATAAATGTAGTCTAGGAATTATTCCCTATGAGGGAAAAAATAAATTTGTCAGATACTCTAATCCAATGAAGGCGTATGAATATTTGGGAAGCGGGATTCCTGTCGTTTCAACCAATGTTTTAGCCCTTAAAAACTTTCCAAAGGATATCGTTTATACTACGGATAATAATGAAGAATTTAATAAGGCAATAACGAGATTAATAAATAACTGGGATGATAAAAAAATATCGATCGCCAGAGATATTGCAGAAAAAAATAGTTGGGAAAACAAGATTAAGCTGATCAAAAATTTTATTAATAAAAAATGAAGATATTGATTCTTGCCGATATTGAAGCTGGAGGCGAACTAATAGCGACCCAAACTTTAATCGAAAGATTAAGGAAATATGACAAACATTATAAATTCTATTTAGTTGCCATTTTAAAAAACAAATATCTTATTAAAGAATCCTTGTTTGAAGAAATAGTTTATATCAAACAAAAAAAATATGAAAAACCTTTAAAATTTTATCGGGAATTGTTCTACCAATTAGGTAAAGGGGCAAAGATCATTGATAAGATATGCCGAAAACATGTGTTTGATCATGTAATTGCGATAGATTACATGTTGGTGATCTCTTATCTAATCTCCCAAAAAAAACCGAACTATATATATTATTTTCATGGAATTAAGAATGGTTATAAAATCTTTCATGATACTTATAACCACTATATGATCTTTAAGAAACTGCTTGAAATACTTGCTTTAATATTGAGCAAAAAAATCATTATCCCCTCCATTACGGCTAAAACATACCTAATAAATAACTATGGTTTATTTTTAAAAAAAATGTCCTTTCCGATCGTTCCTAATCTTATAAGGAACGAATTCAACGATAAATATATATCAAAGGAAGCTAAAAATGAAAAGAATATTTTATATTCCGGCCGTCTTGATCCGAATAAAGGCATTAGAAATCTTCTATATGCTTTTTTAAAGCTTACAATTAAATACCCAAAAATTTATTTAAATATCGCCTATTTTGGCAAGCCAGATGCCAGATTATTTGATGAGATCAAAGATCTTATTAATAAAGGAGAAAAGATCAGGCTTTTGAATAATCTTCAGACGACTGATCTTGTAAAGCTGTATAGGTCCTCTTGTTTAGGAGTACTTCCTTCTTCGTTTGAAATTTCACCATTGTTTTATAAAGAGGCATTAGCCTGTAGTCTCCCCATTTTTACGACAAATATTGGCGATGTCAAAAAGAGTTCATCTAATTTGTTTTTATTAAAAGACAGTGAGTTTAATACTATTTATAATACAATTGCCGACTTTTTAAAAAATAAAATTAAATACCAACAAAAAGCCAGGATTATTTTTAAAAATTGGAAAAATAATTACAATGAAGATAAAATCATTAACGATTTTTTAAAAGCCATAAAAAATAAATGAAAAAAATTCTATTTATCACCAATAATTGGTTGACCGATTATGGAGGGAGAAGAGTTGCCTCAACCAAGATAATCAACAATATTTCTCGTGGGAAATTTGACATAACTGTCGTTGATTTTGAGGTCGGAATTAAACCAATATCAAAGTTCGAGGTGAAGAAAAATATTATTTTTGACAATAAAGTTCATCTCTTAACTTACTTTATTAAATCGCATAGCAGGCTCTTTCCATATTTAATAAATATTTCAAAGACATACCGATTTGACATAGTTGTTTGTAGCGGGTCATCATATTTTGATATTGTGTCCATACTGACGATAAAAATTTTTAATCTTTTCAAAAAAACTAAGCTGGTTTTATTTAACCATACACACCCTCTTGAATCCATCCAATTTGTTTCTATTTCAATTAAAAACTTTTTATTTCATCTGGGATACTATGTTTTATCTTATTTTGTCTACGGATTTTTTGACAGGATAGTCACGCCAGGATCGGCTTTAAAAGATTTTTTTGTCTCAAATTTTCGAATAAATCCTGAAAAAATATCTGTCATAAATTATCCAATTTATAAACAAAATGATCTAAAAAATAAAAATTTTGAGGAAATTATACCCTCTTCATTTCATAATGGTAATAAAAAAATTATTGTTACAGCCGCTCGATTAGTTTTAATTCAAAAAGATTTTCCGACTTTGTTTAAGGCTTTGAAAGAAGTTAACAAAAAAATAAATTGTCAGTTGGTAATTTTGGGCGAAGGGATTGGGAGAGAAAAAATAATTAAATTAGCCGAAAAAATTGGAGTCCTTAACGAAATAACCCTATTAGGTTTCAAAAAAAATCCAATAGCGTATTTACAAAAAGCCGATGTGTTTGTGCTTTCTACTTTTTTTGAGGGCTGCCCTATCGTTTTGGTTGAGGCTATGATCGGAAAAGTTCCGGTCGTTTCTTCGGACTGCGATTTTGGACCAAAAGAAATACTTGAAAATGGAAAAAGTGGAATTTTAGTGCCAATAAATGACCACAAAACAATGGCAAAAGCCATTTTAAACTTGTTAGAGAACAACCAATTAAGGAGAAAATTTATTAATAATGGGTTTAAACGAGCTAAGTTTTATAGTGAAGAGAGGTCCTTCGATTTGTGGGATAAATTACTTTCAAGATTATCATAAAGATCCTGCCTGAGATAATACTTTTCTTTCTTAAGATTTATTGGCTTATCTTCAAAAAGAGTAGGAATTTGCGATTTATAAAACTTAATCAAATTGTCTTTAGTATCTAAGTTTTTATTAAATTCAAAATATAACAAGCTATTCTTCTTTACCAACTCTTCCGATAGACTCGACTTTAAATTATATGGATAATCTTCCCAATATATTACGTTCGTATAATTTTCTCTACAGATCTTATTGACAATTCTGTGGTCAATATGATTCCCTATCGAAAGTGGGGCAAATATTGTTGTGTTTTTGGTATTTTTAATTATTTTTTTTAATTTCTTGATAATTGATTTCTCCAGATCTTCTTCTTTCTTTGTGCTATTTATTTTCGCTTCAAATATATCTTTCATCGAATCATATCCGTCCCTCCATAATGCATCTGAAAAACCTAAATGAAGATAACCTATCTTAAGATAGTGGCATAATTTTTTATCTTCTTTTTCTCTTTCTCGAAATAGATCTTTACTATTTGAGTGATTACAAGACCGAACGAATTCTTTTATTGGTTTGCTGATTTTTGCTGATGTTTTTGTAAAGATCGTAATTATTTTTACTTTTCCTTTATCTTTTAGATAGGTAATTAATCCGCCTGCAGATAATACAGCATCATCAAGATGGGGAGAGATAAAATAATACATATTTTTTTAATTTTGTATTTGAGAATAAAATATTATCGATTATAATACTATCACAATGGGATTTGGTATAAAAACGAAGGCTAAAAAAACCCTTTATCACATTCTTGATTACATAAAACACCCGCTAATAATCTACGGTGAATTGACAAAAAATTCTTTTCCTAAAAATCCTTTTTCAAAATTTAGGATTAATGCGCGATTGGAATCATCATTAAATGATCTAAAAGCTGATGATTTCAAACATAATATAGGATTACTAAGCGCAAGGGTAGATAATTATGCAGTAAAGATCTATCAGAGATTTGTTTCGGCGAATGGAAATAATATCGGAAACTGGTCGATTGAGCCACCGGAACATGGGACAAGACAGCTTGAATATGAGGTCATTCAGAAACTAATTAATTTATATAAGGGCCAAAATGAAAATCTTGAAGGATATGTCACGTCAGGAGGAACAGAGGGAAACTTATACAGCGTTTGGATAGGAAAGGCATTTGTAATGCAAAAATACAATCTCAATCAAATATGTTTGCTAAAAACTAGCCTCACTCATTATTCAATCGATAAAGCGTGCCTCATGTATTCAATAAAATTCTCGGACGTTCCTTTAGACAGGCATACTTGGACAATGGACCCGCAAGCGCTTGAGGCCGAAATAAAAAAACGAATAAATAAGGGAGTTTATGGATTTATAATCTCCTTGACGCTTGGATATACGGAGACCGGAACCAGTGACAACCTTCAGAAGATAAATGCTGTAATAAAAAAAATAAAAAAACAATATAAAAAGATTACTATTTCGATCATTATTGATGCCGCATTTAACGGATTGATCGAACCTTTCCTAACAAATGACTTTCGTCCATTTATAAGTAAAGATATTCATATTTTTTCTGTAGACTTCTCTAAATTTACTGCCGTTCCGTTTCCAGCTGGAGTGGTTCTTTATAGGAAGCAATTAAGAAAAATGATCGAGCGTGACGTTCAATTTTTTCCTGTACCTGATAATACTTTATTGGGATCTCGTCCTGGAGCTTCAGCAGCGGCTATTTGGGGAACCATACATTATTTGGGTATAAGCGGATATAAAAAGATCATTGAGAGGCAGATTAAAGTAAAAAATCATTTTATTAAAAACATATTAAATATATTTCCTGATGTTGAAATAATAAGCGATCCCCGTGCTTTAACTTGCGGAGTTATTTTTACCAAGAAACAGTTTAGAATGTTGCCAAAACAAATGGAATATCAATACCGCGTGTATGCAAAAGAAGAATCTATATTATTTAGTGGCGGGTTAATACGCAAAATCATAATATGTAAATTCTTTTTTTTATCACACATGACAATAAAATCCGTAGATGATATTATTTTATCAATCAAGAATTCAATAAATGAAAAATAACGCCTCATATTTTTTTGATCTCCTCTGGGAGATGACATTAAGGGAGCTAAAGATCCGCTATAAAAATACTTCATTGGGTTTCTTATGGGGCATTATTTACCCGGTGCTTCAAGCAGTGATAATTGGATTTATATTCCAATTTTTATTTAAAGTTCCTGATAAGAATTATCAATATTCTCTATTTTTAAACTTGCTTATCTGGAATTTTTTTTCTGGATCTCTCGAAAATGCAACTCAATCTATAGTGCAAAATAGAACAATTATCAAAAAAGCAAAATTTCCATACGCTGTAATTCCATTATCTATTGTTTTTTGTAATGCGCTACATTTGACCTTTTCATTATTGCTTTTTTGTATCTTTGTAAGCATCTTTCACATTACAATTGGAATTAATATATTTATATTGATCATTGGTTTTGTTCTTTTGGTATTATTTACAGCTAGTTTATCACTGGCCAGTTCATCTTTAAATGTGAGGAACCGTGACGTCGGTTTTCTCACACGGGCGGCGTTAATGATTTGGTTTTACGCTACTCCAGTAGTTTATTCTATTACAAAAATTCCAAGTAATATTCAATATCTGTGGTATTTTAATCCTCTTACAGAAATAGTAATGTTCTTTCAATCCTCCTTTTTTCAAACAGAGATGTCTCCATTATTTATATTTTCAAATTCATTGTTAATTATTGGTGTAATAATTTTAGGAATATTTTTATTTCGTAAAAGGGAGGATAATTTTGGTGACTATATATAAATATGGCAAATAACAATAAAGAAATAATCATCGAACTTGATGGAATAACAAAAAAATATTTTACATCAAAGCATAAGCCCTTTACTGCCTTGAATAATATTAATTTGAAAATTGCCCGTGGTGAAAGAATTGGTATAGTTGGAAAAAATGGGAGTGGAAAGACTACTCTTTTAAAGATAATTGGAGGCTCTATAAAACCGTCTCAAGGAGAAATACACGCTAATGCCAGTATTGTTTCTCTCATTGACCTTGAAGCCGGTTTTGAACCGGAATTAACCGGATTTGAAAATATAATGGTTAATGGATTGATCATTGGAATGAAAAAACAAGAAATAAAAAAGAAATTGCGATCAATAATTAACTTTGCAGATATTGGTGCATATATCAACGAGCCTTTTTATACATACTCAGCTGGAATGAAGTTTAGATTAGCCTGTGCTGTCGCAATTAATAGTAAAGCTGAAGTTTTATTATTCGATGAAATTCTTATTAGCGGTGATTGGGATTTTCAAAAAAAAATATTTGCAACTTTAGCAAAAACTCTAAAGGATGAACGGCTGACGACAATTACCTGTTCTCATGTCCCGGAACTACTTTGGTCTTTGGCAGATAAATACTATCTAATAGAAAAGGGAGTGATCAAAAAAATATACAAAAATCAGATACGCCGCATGCTATTGACACGTCACAAACAATTCCATAGAACTTTTAAAACCAACCAAATTGAAGAATTTGGGGTTGATCAAAAGAATAAAAGATCTTCGTAAATTTTTTATTCAAGGCGACCACATCATTTTTGACATCTTTTCCCCTTAAGGCTTTATCAAATAAAATTGCTATTTCTTTCATTTCCTTCTCTTTCATTCCGCGCCGTGTAACTTCTGCCGTTCCTATCCTAACGTACCATCTTCCCTGACTGAATACTGTCCCTTCAAAATTTGTTGAGATATTATTTTTGACTAAATTTCTGTAAAGATCCATATAATTTCCTTTTTTATCAATAAAAACATGGCATTGATGATTCTCTGAGTACCGGCCGGTGTTTGCTTTTCTAACCTCATAACCAAGATCATCGAATGCTTTACCAATAGCATTGGAATTTGATATTATCTGTTTTGCAAAATCCTGACCGTATTTTTTCATTTCTAAAATAGTCGTCGCCAGCGCAATTAAATGAGACATGTGCGGAGTAGAATAAAGACAGCCGTCTATTATTGCATTAGCTTTATCTGCAAGCTTTTTATCCCTAAAGGCTATCATTCCTTTGTGTGGCCCCGGAAGAGTCTTGTGAGTATTTGCACAAATAATATTGGCTCCTTCCCTTAACGGATCTTGGAATTTCTTTCCCATAATAAGCCCCATTGTGTGACTGGCATCAAAAATAATAATCACTTTTTCGCCCAACGCAGCTCTAATTTCAGTCAAATTAACAGGGTTGAGATAATAAGAAATATCAAGATACAGCACTTTAGCTCCAGTTTTTTTAAATTTTTCAGCTATTTTTTTAGTATCAAACTTAAGGGTAGAAAAATCGTAGTCTGTGAAAATATGTTTTCTCCCTGTCCTTTGGATTATCCGTTTTGTGGCAAAATGACCCCCATGATCTAACGAAACTGTCATTACGGTATCTCCCGGCTCCGTTGTTGATAAAATCGCACTCATCATCGCATGGACCCCGGAAAGAACATTTAAATTAATATCGACTGCAGAAAGCATTTCTTTTGCCGCCTTTTTTGCCTCTTCTATCAACATGTCGACGCCTTTAAAACCTAGGGCTGTATAGTGACCGAAGTCAACAATTCCATCTTGATCTCCTGATCCAACAAAGTAACGCTCATTTATCTTTGAATTTAAAAACATTCTGGCGGTATTAGAAAGTTGATCTTCATTTGCTGTTAGATGTAAAAAATTTGAATTTCTCTTTTCATCTTGCTTTATTTGTTCCAAATAATGATTTATGTTCATAATTAATTATAATCAATTTTTATATTTAATAAATGTAGCTTTATAAATAAATAGCTTTCTATCCTTATCTTCAAAATGATAGGTCATCTTTCTTGAAAAAAGCCCTGTTGAATTTAAAAACTCTTTAGGCAGTGGATTTTTTGAGGCTAATCCGATGGTGATACTCTGTTCATCATTAATAATCTCAACCTTCTTAAATTTCTTTTCTACCTGTTTAATGAATTCATTTTTCGATTGAATTGAAAGCTGGACTGCATTGGAAAAACCTGTTTTTCCGAGCGCCAATAAAACCATCAAGGCTGAAACGGGAGAAACACCTGACCGTGATCCACTAATTGTGGAATCATAATCTTGCAAGTATTGAACGTGCAACTGAATAGATTTTCGTAAATTCTTTCGATATAACACTATCCCGCATGGAAAAGGGACCATGCCAAATTTATGAAAATCAACATTTATTGAACTGATATTTTTATCCTTCAACGGATAGAAATTTTTTGTTGAAAATGGTAGGACTAAACCATTTAATGCCGCATCAATAAATATAAAATATTGAATATCATAAATTTTTTTTAATTGCGCCATCATCTGGGTAATTTTTTTATAATTATCATTTGTTCCTGTTTGGGCATATCCGTTTGTGAGTGGGATTATAAAACCGCGATAATCCTTCCTTATCAAAAGCTCTATTGTTTTTTTTAGTGATGAAATATCATAGGTCCATGTTTGACTATTTATTTGAGTGGAATATATCTTAAGATTTAATATGTTTGAGCTTTTAAAAACTGAGTAGTGGGTTAGGTCATTTTGTAGCACGCAGATCTTTTCTATCGGAAAATAATTAATCAAAGAGTTCCGACCTAACCACATAGCATATAGATTCGAGTCTGAGGCTCCATTAGTGACATAACCCTCCCATTCCGATTGCGATCCACCATACAGATCAATCATCGCTTGAATTAACAGCCATTCAGCTTTTTGGGTTCCGTCTAGGTCAGATTGCTTGAAGGTTGACCAATTCCCAATGTTGTTGGGATTATATGGAAGTAAACTATTCCAAGCTTTCAAGGCTAATGGATGGGGAGTATTTCGAATTTCATTTAGGTTAGGAACTAATTTTATCGAATTTAAATAGTTTCTCAACGAATAGATTTTTAATCTTATTTTCCATTGGGAAATTCCATAAGATGGAAATTTATGCGAGTTGAAAGCTTTTAATAATCTATCCGGATATGTAACGTATAAGCGAATTTTATTATATAAGGTCTTAATCCCCGTTCTCATATATTTGAAGTATTTTAATTACAACATATAATATCATTTATGTTTAGATATTCAACTTTTTGTGGCTTTAAAATATATATAATAGTTGGACGGGAATAAAATTTGATAAATACTATGCTTGGGATTAAAACAAAGATCAAGAAATATTTAAATACCCATTATGGAATGTTTAGTGAACTAATTAATGTACGAATCTCTCCTGTAGGATATTTTTGTACTGCTGCCTGTCCGATGTGCTGGCGAATGAACATTACTCCAAAAGAGATAAATAATTCTGTTAAAAGCGAATCAACCAGATTAACTCTAGAAGACTATAAAAAATTATTTGTAAATATTCCAAAAAGTGTTAAGAACGTAGATGTCGTTGGCGGCGGTGAGCCGTTAATGTTTCCCAAGATCGGTGAATTATTCAAGATCATAAAACAAAAAAATATATGCGGAAGATTGATCACAAACGGATCATTGTTGAATAAAGATATTATCCGTAATCTCATTGATTGTTCATGGGATACAGTACGTATTTCCCTCCATGCAGCCTCAGCAAAAGCTTATATAAAAGTTCTTGGCGTGTCAAATTTTGAAAAGGTAATAGATAACGTCAAACTGTTAATAAAAATGAGGAATAAGGAAAAACGTCCATGGGTCTCACTGCTTTTTGTAATACAAAAAGGTAATTTTTCAGAAGTTATTAAATTTGCTCAGCTCGCTGAATCTCTTAAAGTTGACGAAATCGAATTTGACTCGCTTATTCCAACTAATAGAAGCTTATTGTTAAAACCAACTGAAAAGAAAAGAGTCATTAATAATCTCACCCGACTGAGATCAAAACTCCACATACAAAATAATATTGACGATGTATTAGAGATGTTCTCAACTCATCCATTATGGAGTAACGATGGAAAAAATAAAGATTATTTTAAGGACAAATCCTGTCAGATCGTTCAATCAAATGTTGATATCGGAAGCGATGGCAATGTAGTTCCATGTTGTATAGCATACGGATATTATAAATATTCAAATATCCGAGAAAAATCATTAGGACAGATATGGAATGAGGGCCAAAAATTTAGACAAGAGTTGCGAATGGGAAAATTCCGGTCTTTTTGTTATAAAATGTGTAACTACAAGCTTGCTAAAAAGTAATTTGTTTTATTGTATATTAGACGTCTTTAGAATAGAATTGTCTAATTATGAAATTAATATATAAAATATACGATTCCGTTCAACTTCATCTTGGTATAAAAAAATTTTTGAGCGAATATATTTTAAAGGATAAAATTTTATGTTGGATCGACAATTACATTGTTTTTCCGATCTATGAGCTATTGGAAAAATATTTTTTCAAACGAGTAGTTTCCCACTATGGCGCGGACTATCATTGGGGGGACGAAAAATCTCAAAATTTGAGTATCAAAAAAAATAATTTTGGGTTTGGATATTATCACTACGCCTTTATCAGAAATAAAAGACCAAAAAAAATCTTATGTATCGGGTCGATGTATGGCTTTATTCCATATATGATGGCCAAAGCTTGCCGTGAAAACAGAAAAGGCCATGTTGATTTTGTTGATGCTGGGTATGACATTAATGATGATGGCGGGAAAAACTACTACGGACAAGGTTTTTGGAGAAAGATCAACCCTAATGAACATTTTAGTTATTTGAAAGTAAATAAATATCTATCAACATATGTAATGACCTCGGCAGAATTTGCAAAGATAAACAAAGAAAAATATGACTATGTGTATCTCGACGGCGACCATTCATATAAAGGCGCGGCAGAGAATATGAAGCTTTTTTGGACAAGATTAAATAATGAGGGATTTGTTTGTTTTCATGATATTCATTTTGATCGGGTACTGAGAGGAATGCTCTTTGAACACGGTAAAATGTGGAAAGACCTATCAAAAATGCCATTTAAATATGAAATTTCAAATCACTATTCCGGTCTTGGTTTTTTACAAAAATTAACAAAAGATGATCCTTTAAAGATGATTCAAAAAAAATAATCTATGATCAGACTAAAAAATCAAGAAGAATTAACTTTTGATGATATTCTGCTCCTTCCTGAAAAGTCAAAAATTCCGTTTGAAAATGATTACCAATTAAATACGTCAGCATTATTTACTAAAAATATTCATTTAAAAATTCCTGTCGTTAGTGCTCCGATGGCAACTGTAACAGAATGGGAGATGGCTACTTTAATGGCAAAAATGGGAGGAATTGGCATTATTCACCCATTTATGGAAAAGATCGATCAATGCTTTCAGGTAAATAAAGTTAAACAAATTTCAAAAGATCTTCTTGTTGGAGTTACCATCTATGACGGCTGGAAAGATCTTCATATCCATATTAAAAATTTATTAAAAGAAGGTGTGGACGTTTTTGTCTTAGATACTTATCATGCGTTCAATATCCGAACATTAAAAACAATTAGAGAAATAAAAAAAATGTTTCCAAAGCTTGAACTAGTTGTGGGAAATGTCGTCACCAAGGAGGCAGTAGAGGCTTTGTGTAGGGCCGGAGCTGATGCAATTAAAGTGGGAATCGGCCCGGGATCTCATTGTACTACAAGGTTAGTTACTGGTTATGGACGGCCCCAACTTAGCTCTATCTGGCAATGTGCTCAAATCGCAAAAAAATTTAGTGTTCCAATAATTGCAGACGGCGGGATTAGATATTCGGGCGACTTAGTAAAAGCTTTGGCGTTTGAAGCAAATACCGTAATGATCGGAGGATTGTTGGCCGGTTGCGATCAAAGTCCAGGTAAAACAGTATTTAATAATGGAAAAATGTATAAAAAAAGTTCTGGAAGCTGCACAAAGGAAGTTGTTTTTAAAAAGGAAAAAATTATTAATAAAGATTATGTTAAAAAATTCAAAAGCCTTATCAGACAAATCTTTGTAAAAAAAGATGTTGTAATAAACACTGAAGAAACAAATTTTTTTGAAGAAGGTGTTGGAGGATTGGTGGAATATAAAGGAGATGCAGAGAAGATCATCACAGACCTTGCTAATGGCTTAAAAAGAGGCATGTGGTATGGAGGGGCAAACAATATTATGGAGCTTCAAAAGAACGCTAAGTTTGTTAAGATTACATCAGAGGGTTATAACGAAGCTCAGCCAAGAGGAATAAAAAAGATTATCGATTAATTTTATTAAAGTAGGTTTTATAGATACTATCTGCATTGATTTTTTCCACAGTTTTTAGAACGCTACCTTTCATCTGCTTTTGAATTTTTATAACACCACAATTATTCAAATCATCAGAAAAACCAGCGGAAATCGCTCGATAAGTTGCTAATCTTGGATTAGTTGCTAAGACCACTGTAATAACATCCCAAAGATACTTCCCTTCTCCACTTCCCATAAGTTTTAGGATTTTATTATTAATAACATTTAACGGGGATGAATTTTTTTTTGTGTCTATCGTAAGTATTTCAATTTTTTCTTTTGATAAGGGAATTTTTTTTGTAGCATCTAAAGTAACTAAAAATATCGGAATACCAGAACTTATTACTTTATCCGCTGACTTAGGATCAAGAAAGAAATTTAACTCAGCAGTGGTCGACCTTACACCTTCTCTAAAACACTCCATGTTGCCTTTTGTATTAAATGCACCTCCCATTATCCATATTTCCTTTATTTTTTCTTTAATATATGGTTTTTTGCTAATTAATTCCGCTATATTTGTTAAAGGTCCCAGCGCTACCAAAATTATCTTTTTATCATTCTTTAATAAATTTTCAAAAATTGTTGGAAGTGAATATGCCTGATTGTTTTCCTCAGCAGGAATTGCTCTGAACTCGTTAATGTTTAATATTGAATCTGATACTTTTTTAGGATTATCAAAACGATAAAGTTTGTAATTATCTGGCTCTGGTATTAAGCGATTTCCTTTAATGATCGGAGTGTTTATTTTTTTTGCTATAGTCAAAAGTTTACTTACTATAACATATCCCTCATCAACCAATGTGACGCCGTTTGTAATACTGATCGCTTTTATCTTAATATTTGGATTTTTTATGAGGTAAATCAAAGCTAAAATATCATCATAGCCTGAATCAGTGTCAATAACCATTGGAGTAGCTTGGATGTAAGATACAAAAACTGCAATTATAATAAATGAAGTAAAAATTAAAATTTTTTTAATCATATACCTTTAAGATCTGCAATAATTTCTGATATTATCTTTTTTTCAACATGGGGCAGAAAGAAAAATTTATAAATAATTTGTCTTTTTTTTATATCTGATACAAATGCCAAATTAGTTAATCCTGGATATAAAGAATATTTATTCTCAATAAATTTTGGAAGTTTCTGACTATCTAGCGAATTAAATATTATTCCACATGAAAGGCTGTTTTTGTGGGTAATTATTTCAATTTTGGGAAAAAGATTCTTAATATTTTCTATAAAATATTTTTTATTTTTTAACTGTTTTAATATAATTTTTTTGTAGCCAAATTTGCCAAAATAATGAATGATCCTCCAAATAGAACTAGCAGCAGCTCCCTGTCTTGACCCTAATAAGGTGTTGTCTTTTTCATTTAGATAATCTATATTCTGCTCAATTATCTTTCTCAAATTCTTTCTATGAAGAACTATCCCTGCAGAATATGGAGTCATTCCAAATTTATGAAAATCAACTACTATTGTTTGTATTAGCGGAGACAAAAATGGTTTAAAACTGATATTTATGAAAGGCTCAATTAGTCCGTTAAATGCTGCGTCTATCCATATAAAAAAATTTATATTTTTCAGTTCTTTTTTTAAATTTGATACTGTATTAGAGATTTCCCTGATGTTGTCTTGAGTCCCTGTTGAAGTGTAGCCGATCGTTAATGGCAATATAAAACCTCTATAGCCTTTTTTATACAAGTCCTTTATTTTTTTACTTAAACCCCCTATGTCCATATTCCATTCTTGAGAATTTAAAGGGGTTAAAAATTGTGGAACGTTGCAAATATTTCCCGCTTTTGTGACTGAATAATGAGTTAAGCTGGTTTTAAGCAAACAAATATCACCTTTTGGACCTAGTTTTTCTAAATATACCCTTCCTAACCATAGAGAATAGATATTTCCTTCTGTTCCACCGCTTGTTATATATCCCTCTATCTTTCCTTTTGGCGCGTGGTAAAGATTGGCCATTTTTTTAATTATTTCATATTCCAATTGTTCCGTACCATACTTAGGTTCTTTACCTGACCAGCTACCAAGGTGATTTGGGTTAAGTTTTAAAAACGACTGGTAGGTTTTTACAGCAGCTATATGTGGTTTTGTATAAAGGGCTCCAAGATTATATAAGATATTATGATTTTTCAGTTCATTTTTTGCTCCAAATAAACGTGCTTCCGCTTGGAATGATAGAGTTGGAGTATTTGGGAACATGTCAATTGAAGTTCGTGGATACAAAAATTTTGGATATTTAAAATAATTAATTATTTTTCTTGTTAATATTTTTAAACCTGTATTCATTGTTTGTTAATTTTTTGAATTATTCCTAGTCCTGAATTTTTTGGAAAAGGAAAGACGATCTTATTTTTATTTTTAATTTCATTCCAAAATTTCCAAACTCCGAAAGGGGGCAGACCGATGTCTCTTTTTACAACAACATCATGAAAGGACATCAAGCTGTGTTTGTCTAGTCTAGGCCAAAAAAGACCAAAGTCTGTCTTGACGCCTTTATATGAATGATCACCATCAATGTATATATACTGATAGCGGTATTTATATTTTTTTGCAAATTCCTTGGTGGTCATAACATAAGTAGTCAGCCATTTATCAACATCCAGCTCTGAAAAATGTATCTTTGGTTGAATTTTTTTCCACCAGCCTATACCAGTCCAATGATTCGGATTATCTTTATCATAACCGGCATCGACAAAGTCAACGTGGCCTTTTCCATTTTCCTGACAAGCTAAAGCACATATCGACGGAATAAATCCTTTTCGTGATCCGACGCATAAAACTCTTTCTGGTTTTGTATTTACAATAAAACTGTAGTGGATAAATCCGTATCCTAAATTTCCTGTTAGCGTGTTAATATTCTGTCCGTCATCTGCTCCAAAATGGGTGATTATTTTTCTTGTAACTGCCCTATTGTAAAAAATTGACCGATTCTGGCCAAACAAATTTTTACTTAACCTATTATTAGTTAAAAAAAGATCAAGGGTATCTCTGATGTGAAGGTTTACGTCAAGACCAAAAAATTTCATCTTTATTTTAATATTTTTACCCAAATTTTAATGGCTTTTTTCAATTTACTGAAATATTCTTCCTTGGGAAATTGTACATTGTTTATTAATTCCAAGTAGCTTTTTTTAATATTATTGGTAGCTAATTTTACGTTTTTAATTTTTTTATACAAAATTTCATTTATTTCAATTCCCTTTGCCTCTTTTTTGAGATTTTCATTGACATTTGAAGCTTTTTTATGCTCAACAAAAGGAGAACCATTGACAACCGCATATCCTAAATGATCGACAATTTTTTTAGCAAAAATTCCGGCCCAAATATCATCAAAACGGTCATATCCCCAGTGTTTTCCGTTATTGTCATATCCCATCGGTGGGAAATACATAATCGGAGTGACCTTGGTTTTAAAAGCTAGATTCATCGAGCACATTGGAAAAAAATAATCTTTAGGAATAAATTCCATCAAATTTGAATTTAAAACTGGTATGCGAAGTTCTGGATATTTTAGATGTGTTTTTGCATCAAAGTCAAGAATGTTTGACCAAAGCCCATGACTAATAACAACCTCTTTTTTATCTCGTGCAAAATATGGAAATCCTCTAGTTGGATAATATTTTCTATGAGGATAAGTTGGAAACCAGTCGATCGGAGCTGATAGAGATAAATTTTTAAGATGTGATTTTAAAAAATCCTGGCCTTTTATCGGATAACAATCATCGTCAATCGTGATTGTCACGTCAGCCCCCAACTGATAGGCTTTTAAAAAACCAAAGTTCCTTATGCCGGCGTTTTTTCTAGATATGATCCACGATCTATCTCCTAATTCCTGTTCTATTTCCTGCCAACTATAGTGAAAGACTTGTTTAAAGTATTTTTTTACTGAATTTATCTGCTTTTTGGGTCGATCCTCAATAATGATTCCTATACAATCTTTAAATTCACTCTTCCATGCTTTTAAAAAATTTAGGTCTCTTATTGTCGGAATAACTACTGCAATCTTAAGGGCGTTCATCTTTATTAAATAATTTTTTGTAGATAAAATTTAAGACTAATAGAAAAGTCTTTATCAATTGTATAGAATCATACCACAAAGACTTATTTTTAATATAAACTAAATCCGATTCCATCCATTCTTTAAAGCTAAGCTTATGAGCTCCTTGGAGGATCCACGGGGAAGTGATCCCTGGCAAAACTTCATCTCTTCTTTGATATTTTTTAGGAATTGATCTTGCCTCACTCACAGGCAGCGGCCTTGGACCAACAAAATCCATCTCTCCTTTTAAAATATTTATAAGCTGGGGCAGTTCGTCGAGACCTGTATGAGAAAGAAATTTTCCGATCTTAGTATAACGAGGGTCGTTTTGAATTTTAAAAACTGGACCATCGACCTCATTTAGATTTTGGATCTTCGATTTTAAATTTTCAGCATCAACTACCATTGTCCTGATTTTATAGATCCAAAATGGTTTATTATTCCTGCCAATTCTCTTTTGTTTAAAAATAAATGGCCCCTTTGTAGTTAATCTAACTATGAAAAATAAAAATAACCATAACGGAGATGTCCCGATCAATAGAATAATGGCAAATATCTTTTTTAACGGTTCATTCATAATTAAATTTAACAACCAATATTTGTTTTTAAACAAAAACTGTCAATTTGCCTATAAATATCTAATTTTTTATCTTTTTCTGAATAACTACTTTTGATTTGTTTTAATAAACTTGCCATTTTTTCATTACCTTTTGTGACGCCATATACCTCCGAGTAGAGATATCTTGCCTTCTTCATCGTATTAACATTAGTAAACGACCTATACCATAGAACTCGTTCGTAAAGTGATAGCATTTTATTTTTTTCTCCGAGAACTTGATAATAATTTATTTCTTGATAGGCGGCTATTGATCGGCCAAAAATTTGATCATATTTTTGTAAAAAATAGTATGCCTGTTGTTTATTTTTTGAGTTGATATTTTTCCCTATTGCCATTTCATAAGCTTTTTTTTGGAAGGGATAAATAAATAATGATTGTTTCCATAAGCCGTGTTTCAATAATATTTGACTAAATAATATTATTTGAACCCCAATAAAAATAATTGCAACTGGCCAAATTATATCTATTTCTTTTTTCTTATCTGAGTCAAGGACCAATCCTCCTAAGATAAACCATAAAATCAAAAAGAAATTAAAACAATAGGTCAGGTCGCTCATAAACATCAAAGTTAATGCCAAGAATATTAAAAAGTTGTTATTTTTTTTATGTTTATTAAGTATTAATAAAATAAACCATATAAAAAATGCCCCGGCTAAGATTCCGTTCTCAGAAAAAACTTGCAAGATAATGTTATCTGCTTGATCAGCATAATCTCCATATCTAACTTGGTTTTTAAAAACGGAATAGATGAAGTTCCCGGGCCCTACTCCAAATAATGGAAATTGTTTGATTGAAGATATGGCGTAAGAAAAGAATGCATTTCTTCCACTGACAAATTGATTACTTGTTTGATTAAGATAGTTTGTTTTAAATACAATAAAAGTTAGGCTGATAAATATAATCAGCCCCCCAATTAGTAAAATTTTTTTATTAAATTTATTTTTAAATATCTGAAAAGCAAGTATTGTCATTAGAGAAATATTTGCCGTCCTTGAGTAGGAGAATATTATTAAGACGAAGAATAATAATGATAACGGATTTGGAAAAATCGACAATAGCCCTAGCACCAATAGATTTCCTATCTGATAGTGACCATAATTATAAAATAAGCTCACTCCTTGTCGAAACAAATTTAAATGAAAGACATTATTTAATAAAAATATTATGCTTGAAAATACCGATATTACAATCAAAAACCATTTAAAATATTTTTTCAGGTTTTCCTGATAATTAAAGCTATAAATAAAAAATAGGTATCCGGATGTGTATATTAGCAATGATTTAATGGCAATTTCTTTATCGATGGCAAATACTGTTGAGATGACGGAAAAGATCAAGAAGATAAGATAAGCGATCGTTTCCTTAAACGGAATAATTATTTTCTTTTTTTCAATTTTTGATAATAAAAAAAGAAAGAATGGAGTCAATAAAACCAAAAACAAACCTAATTCCAGTCTATCGTAAAAATTAAAAACCTCACTTAAAAATATTCCTGTTATTGAAATAAAAAAAAATACTAGAGAAAGAGCCATATAGAAATTATATATTACCCACTATTGAAGTTATTAGAGACTCAAGACGTTTAAAGTCAATTTTTTTCTTTGCTTCCCGCATAACCTGTCCAACCAAAAAATTTATTGATTGAGTTTTTCCAGCCTTGAGATCTTCGACTGCTTTTGGATTAAGTCCGATTATTTTTGTGATGATTTTTTTTAGATCCTCATCGGTAATATCATCAACTTGGACTGATCTTTTATAAATACTTACAATTTCCTCCGAATTTTTATTGAAAAGGTCTATATTTAATTTTTTATTAACAACCGCATTAACAAATTTATCTACCGGTAGTTTACTATTTGATAGTCCGGAGAATATCAGATCAAGCTTCTTAGCCTCAGAAGCTGTTTCAAAAAGTAATTCTGTTAGTTTTCTATCTACCTTATAATCCTTCTCCCATCGAGCAAAAACCGTGTCTAATAATTCTGGGACTGTTGATTCTATTTCTCCAAACCATTTGTTATCAAATCTAATCGGCGGCAGGTCGGGATCCGGAAAATAACGGTAATCAGCGGCATTTTCTTTCGATCTTTGAGTATAGGTAGTATTCTTTTCGGCATTATATCCTCTGGTTTCTTGGTCAGGAATTTTTCCCTCCTCTAATATTTCTTTCTGCCTTTCAATTTCATATTCTATACCTCTCTCTAAAAATCTGAAGGAATTAATATTCTTCAATTCAACCTTATAATTCGGTAATTTTGTTTCTCCTTCCTTTTGTAAGGATATATTTGCTTCAAGCCTCATCCCACCTTTTTCCATATCGCAATCTGAGATGTCCAAATAACGAATGATCTGTCGGAGTTTTTTTGCATACTCTTTTGCTTGGGCCGATGAATATATTTCTGGCTCTGTGACGATCTCAATCAATGGAACGCTCGAACGGTTAAAGTCGATCAGACTAACATCCTGCCCATTAACTTTTTGATGGATTAGTTTTCCTGTGTCTTCTTCTAAATGAACTCTGGTTATCCCAACTGGGCCAAATGATGTTTCCACTTTTCCGCTATAACAAAATGGCAGATCATACTGTGAGATTTGGTATCCCTTTGGCAGATCAGGATAAAAATAGTGCTTACGATCAAATTTAGAAAATAAATTTATTTTACATCCCAAAGCTAGTCCTAATTTTACTGTCCACTCAATTGCACGTTTGTTGGCAACAGGAAGAGCACCAGGCAAGCCTAAACAAACAGGACAAGTATAAATATTTGGTTTTTCCGCGTGAAATGGGTCATTTTTACACCCACAGAACATCTTGGAGTTGGTCTTTAACTCTGCGTGAACTTCCATTCCAACTATAACTTGATATTTATTCATTTTTGTTTTTTAAAATTGTCGGTAATCGTTTATGCCAATCGGTTTCTTGCTGATAAAGATATCCTAATTGAAAAAGCTCGCCTTCACCAAATTTTTTTCCGATAATCTGCATTCCAACTGGTAATCCATCGGCAAAACCTGATGGAATTGACAGACTTGGAGCTCCAACCAAGCTAATTGTTCCCGTATATAAATCTTCCATTAGATTCTTCAATGGGTCATTTATCAGTTCTCCAATCTTTGATGGCAAGCTTGGATTGACCGGGGCCAGTAAAACATCGCAAATTTTCAATGCCTCATTATATTCTTGAATTAGGATTGTCCTCAATTTTTGGGCTTTTTTATATAGTTTGTCGGCATAACCAGCCGACAAAGCATAAGTGCCAAGTAAAATTCTTTTTTTTGTTTCTTCCGAAAATAATTCCCGATTACCACCAAATCTAAAACTATCATATCGACCCAAATTGGAACTTGTTTCACTAAGGGCAATCAAATAATAAATTGATACGCCATAGGTAAAGTGTGGTAAATTGACGTCTATTATTTTTGCTCCCAATTTTTCAAAAACTTTGGTGGCATCAAGTAATACTTTTTTAACTCGAGGATCTAGTCCCGCTCCAAAAAATTCTTTTGGTAAGCCAATTATTTTTCCTTTGATTGGAATTCCAAGAAATTGGCTATATTTATCAACTTTTGTCATTGAGCTTGTCGAGTCATAACTATCGCGACCAGCCATGATCTCAAGGAGATAACTTAGATCTTCTGCTGATTTAGCCATTGGCCCAACTGAATCCAAGGATGATGCATAGGCTATGGCTCCGAGTCTTGAAACTCGGCCATAAGTTACTTTCAGCCCTGATGTGTTGCACATGCTTGAAGGACTTCTAATTGACCCTCCTGTATCTTCGCCTATCGAAAATGGCACCATTCGACTTGAGATGGCAATTGCTGATCCTCCAGACGATCCGCCGGGAATTCTTTCTAAATCCCATGGATTATGAGCAGGTTGATAATCAGTGTTTTCGGTCGATCCTCCATGCCCCCAAGCATCCATATTGTTTTTACCGATTAAAATTGAACCTGAATTCACTATTTTTTTGTAAATTTCAGCACTGTAGGGAGGCAAAAAATCATCAAGAATTTTGTTCCCTGCTGTTGTTCTAAAATTTTCTGTACAATATGCGTCTTTGATTGAAAAAGGAAGACCGTAAATAATAGACTGATCATCTTTCATTTCTTTATCTTTTTTTTCAGCCTCTTTTAATGCTTCTTTTTTTTCCCTTATGGTTATAAAACTATGGAGTTTATCGTCTAATTTTTCTATCTTGGAGTAAGATTCTTTGACCAGATCAACGCTACTAATTTCTTTTTTCTTCAATAAGATTGATAGTTCTTTAATTGATTTATCTATTAACATATTAATCGTCTTTTAAAATTTGTGGAACTAAGAAATAACCATTATGGGTGTTTTTGCTATTTTTTAAGGACTGTTCTTGATTTAACGATGGTTCAATCTTATCATCTCTCAAGACATTACCTTCGTCAGATACTCTGGCAGTTTCTGGGATATTTTCTACATTAATATTTTTTATTTCCTCCATGTAGCCCATCACTGAAGATAACTCGTTTGCATATTTTTCTTCCTGTTCTTTTGAAAGATTGATTTTGGCCAGTTTGGAAAGGTTATCAATTAAATCCTTTGATATTTTTGCCATGGGTATATTTTACACCAAAACCTATGAAGTTTTATAACCGATTTTTCTTAAAAATTCTTTTCTTTCTTTTTCTTGGTTTTCATTTTCCACTCCTAACGGTGAACCACCGTCAATAATACCCATAATTCCCCGACCTTGTTTTGTTTCCACTACAACTACTTCTGTTGGATTTGCCGTTGCGCAATAAATATTGGTAACTTCTGAAAGATTCTTTATTTTATTTAAAACGTTTATCGGAAAAGCATTTTGAAGAAAGATAAATAATGAATGACCAGCCCCGATTTTTTTAGCATTTTTAACGGCCAAATCAACCATTTCCTTATCTGTTCCTGCTTTACGAATTAACTTTTCTCCTGAAGCTTCACAAAAGGCTAAACCAAACTTAATTCCGGGAACCGCCTCAACTAAAGCTTCATAACAATCCTCAACCGTTTTAATAAAATGCGATTGGGCTAAAATAAAATTAATTTCCGCCGGTTTTTCTACTTTGATAGAAATAAATTTCATAGTTATATGATAACAAAATGTCGGGGTAGCGGGACTTGAACCCACGGTCTTCAGACCCCCAGCCTGACGCTTTAGCCATCTAAGCTATACCCCGTGGATAATATTCTATCACAATAAAGATGCGTATAAGAAAATGAGGATCTATAAAATTTATGAAGATATTAATTAAGCTTTCGCTGTTTGTTTTGGTTTTAGGGCACTACCAAGCTCTCTTAATCCAGCAAAAATTCCACCAGCTATTCCGCCAACCATTGCTCCATTAACTGCCCAAGTCAAAAGAGAGCCGACAACGATAACTGGGGCACCTGCAAGTAAAAGGGTATCTATTCCTAAAAAGGCCACGGCTGTCCATTTTGCGCAACTAACAACGGTATTTAAAAAACTTTTATTTTCAACTTGAGCTGCCATATTTAACCTATAGTATAGCACACTCTTCTTTTATTAACAATAATGTGATTTACCTATAGATTTTTTGTTTTTTTATGGAGACTTTTTATTTCTTATAAATAATCTTATCCAACTTATCTTGCAAGTCTTTCACAATTTTTGGGTTTTCTTTAGCTATATTACTTTTTTCTCGAGGATCTTTATAAAGATCATAAAGTTCATTAATATTTTTTTTCCTTTGTAAATTATCGACATAAAGCTTCCATCTATCATTACGAATTGAATCGTTAGGCCCTTCACTTATCAGATAATCATTTTTCTTTGGAAACCATCGTCCAAGTATAGAATCGGTAAGGTCTATTCCATCAAAATAATTATTAGAGTTTTTTATTCCTGTTAAATTTAAAATTGTAGGTAAAATGTCTATACTTTGGACAAGATTATCTATCTTTTTTTGCTTTATTCCTGGGACATACATTATTAGGGGAATAGCCGTAATTGTATTATATAGATGATCCGCAGGGTGCCCTAAACTGCCATGTTCCATAAATTCTTCTCCATGATCCGACGTAATAATAATAATTGTATTATTGGCTAATTCCGTATTTGAAGTTATGCTAAAAATTAATGTCATTTGTTTGTCCAAACGATATATTAACTCATCATATAAAGATTTATCATAAGAAATTGCCATGTTTGATTTATTGATATTTTTAAAATAAAATTCTGAAAAAAATCCTTCTCTAGTGCTGAAGTTCGGGATCAATTTTAAATATATTTTTTCTGCTTCAATAAGACTTTTGGCTGCTCTTAAACTATTAATAATGTTTTGATCATTTTTTCTTTCATAAACATCGTCCGTTTTAATTTTATTTTCGTAATTAACTAAAATAAAATCTAAAAAGTTTTGTGAAAACTTATAATAGCTGTCTCTATTAAGAGAAATATCTGGGTAAAAATTTTTTGTATATATCCTTTTAATATTCCCATCAGGGACATCGTCGACAAGATATGGATCATGAACCCAATATGTATGAAGAAAGAGAAATGTGTTTTCTTTTTTCTTATTATTCGCAATTAATTGAGAAATACCCTTATCCCAAGATTCTAAAGTATAATTTGGATGTAACGAATCAAATATATTTTCAAATCCTTTCCCTATTCCCCTTTGTAAAGATAAAGTTGGATCAGTAATGGGACCAATATAAATAGTTTTATAATTGGCTTTTTTAAAATACTCAGCCATAGTAATGATGCTTGGATCAAGTTTATTGGTAAAATCACCCGCCATGATCTGATGATTAACATCATTTACCATTATGTGATGCTTCGGGTATAGGGATGTAAAAATTGAAAAATGACTTGGGAGTGTCCAACTAGCATTGGAAAAGGCATTACTAAATAAAATGTTGTTTTTAGCAAAATTACAAAGATTTGGGGCAGTATTTCTGTCATACCCATAACATGGAAGGTGTTCCGCCCCAAGAGTGTCAAGGGAAATTAAAATAACATTACAATGATTACAAACTGGTCTCCTAAATAGTGATTGAATATCTATATTAAAAATTAATAAACCTAGATAAATTAAGGCAATTAAAAGACCAATGTTCAGGAGTAAGAGTTTATTTTTTATATTATTGGACAATTATTTGATAAAAACTAATTACGTTTTGTTTATTTCCTATAAATAATTTTATTTAAATTTGAATAAAGATCTTTCACAATTTTTGGTTCTTTCAAAAACACGTTATTTTTTTCTTGAGGATCATTATATAGATCATATAATTCGTAAGTATTTAGACCTCCAAGCCCAGGATTTACATAAAGCTTCCATCTATCGTTACGAATTGAGTCATTGGGGCCTTCGCTTATCAGATAATCATTTTGTTTTGGAAACCATCGTCCAAGTATAGAATCGGTAAGGTCTATTCCATCAAAATAATTATTAGGATTTTTTATCCCTGTTAAATTTAAAACTGTAGGTAAAATGTCTATACTTTGGACTAGATTATCTATCTTTTTTTGCTTTATTCCAGGGACGTACATGATTAGAGGAACAGCTGTAATTGTATTGTATAGATGATCTCCCGGATGCTCTAAGCTTCCATGCTCTTTAAATTCTTCTCCATGATCTGACGTGATAATAATTATTGTGTCATTGGCAAATTCAGCTTTTGATGCTAGATCAAAGATCATAGATAATTTTTTATCTAACCGATATATCATTTCATCGTAAAGATCTTTTAAATAAGCAACTTTTTTATCTGATATTTCGTCAAAATGAAAATTCCAAAGATTTCCGTAACTGATCGCAGGAACTGGAATCAATTTAAAATATATTTTTTCCGCCTCAACAAGGCTTTTAGCCCCCCTTAAACTATCAACGAGATTTTGAGCCTCTTTTTTTTCAAAAGTGTAATCAATTTCAGCCCTTCCTTCGTATTTGGTTATTATATATTCCAAAAATTCTTTGGAAAAATGATAGTAATCTGGTTTATCGAGAGGAATATCAGGATAAGAATCATTTGCGTATATCCTCTTTCTACTAACCTCAGGAACGCTGTTAACAAGATAGGGGCCATGAACCCAATATGTATGAAGAAAGAGGAATGTGCTTTCTTTTTTCTTATTATTCGCAATTAGCTGAGAGATGCCTTCGTCCCAATAATTTAAATTATACTCAAATTGTGTTTCTATAATTGAATCAAATCCTCTTTCTATTCCCCTATCGAACGGTAATGAAGGGTCTCCTACTGGTCCAGCATAAATAGTTTTATAGTTATTTTTTTTAAAAAATTCAGCCATGGTAGTAATATTCGGATCAAGTTTGCTCGCGCTAACTTCTACTATGTTGTGATGATTCGGATATAGGGAAGTAAAGATGGAAAAATGACTGGGAAGGGTCCAGGGAGCATTAGAAAATGCATTGGAAAAAAATATATTGTCTCGTGCAAAATTACATAGATTTTGAGCCGTATCCCTTTTGTATCCATAGCAAGGAAGATGTTCTGCTCCAAGAGTGTCAAGTGAGATAAGAATTACATTGCAATGTTTGCAAACTGGTTTTACACCTACTTGAAAAATTTTTAAACCTAGATAAACAACTATAAGCAGGACGCAAATATTAAGAACGATTAGCTTATTTTTCATAAATTTATTGGCAAAATAAACTTTTATATCTTTCTATAAAATTGATACTATATAGTATGAAATTAAAGGTAATTTTTATTATATCAATAATATCGTTTGTCTTGTTGTTCCTACTATTTGACAAAAAATTTTCTTGTCACCGATTATCTTGTGTGACCATGAATGGCTTAGATAACTTTAAAATAAAAGATGTCTATCAGGAAAATAATAAGGCTTTTAGGGCTCTATATGGTGATAAAGATAAAATCTTAAGGGTTGAAGCAATTACCCAGCCAAATCAATTTATGGCCGACCAATATATAAATGCAGATATTTCTCAAGTAAAGGGACTTTTTACAGATGCATTAGCTCCATATCCTGGGATTGCTTCAAACACAATTACCTGTGGTAAGGAATATCAACCCTTATATTTTAAGACTATTACTGAAAACAAATTAGTCGTAACATATTTTATTGCCTATTTAAATAGCAATTTGACGTATGGATCTTGTAATGAATCTCAGGCGGTTAATAAGGGGATTTCCATATATTTCTACTGTCTTAAGGAAAAGAAGGCCTATCATTTTGAAATAATTGCTCCAAGAAAACCATTTGAGTCGGCAATAAATAGCTACATAAATATGGCTAGATCAATAAAGTGTAATTAGTCTCTTGAAGTTATTTAAATATTGAAAGAGATTTGCCCTCCACAAAACTTGGAACCTTTACTTTTAATGCTTTCATTATCGTTGGATATTGATCAATATGACTAATTGGTTCATCTCCAAGAAAATTATTCTTTTTTATTCCTGGTCCTGCAATCATAAAAGGTGTCCACATCCCAGGAACATTAGGATCAACCGCCTGTTTATAACCACCCTCACTCGGATATACAAATAACTGCAGATCTTCAGACATGTCTTCGCTCCAACCATATCCTGGAGCGTTAGCTAAGATTAAATCTCCGACTCTATTTGGATCCATATTTAACGTATTTTCCGCATTTTCCCAGTCGGTAATTTCAACTACAGGTTTCATTCCGCTCTCATCTGCCAATTCTGTAAGGCTGTCTTTCACTTCTTGTCTTAATTGTTCATATGCCGGACCGCTCGCCCTTTCATATTTCCCAGCTAATCCATTTGGGTTTACATATATATGAGCCATTTTAAGATAGATAACTTTTGTATTTTCCCAATCGATTATCGGTTCTCCTGTCTTAGGATCAATTGTAAACTTGAGCCACCCTTTTTTCGCAAACAAATTATTAAGATTGACATATTTATTAAGAGGAATGTTCCCATGATCTGAACTAAAGACAATATAGGTATTACTCCCTGCCTGTTTTAATATTTCACCAATCATATTGTCTAATTTTTTATACATACTGAATATTTCATCGCTCGCCTCCTTCTTTTGTTGTGGAGTTGATGCTTCGTAGCGGCTGCTTTTCGGATCAAAATATGGCATCAAATATTGAGATGTTAGTAGTTGATTAGGTGTATATATGTCATGAATAACAACATTAGGATGAAATTGATCAACCAAAGTACTCACGGCTTTTGTATGCCAATCAAACGACATAGCCGATTCATCCATAAAAATCTTTTTGTCTTCAGGATAAAAACCTAATTGAAAAGGAAAATTATCAGTAAAATCAACCATAGGTCCGATTGCTTTTGTGACCATGTCCGCACTTTCCGGAGGAAAGGAGATGTGTTTATTAAGGTTATTATAAAATAATCTTATTCTGAAAAAACCAGTCTTATCTAACTTTATCAGGGCTACTTTAACGTCTGTTTCGACATCAGTACTCTTATCTTCAACCTTCCATTTTAATACAATAGGCTCCCAGTTAGTCCAATTGCCTTGAACAATATCTCCAAAAGTATTTTTTTTATCTTTTGAAAAGGCAACCCGATCAAAATCTTTTTTACCATTGTCAGTAGAGTCGTAGATATAGGCATAAATTGGTGTTCCCCAACCAATCATAGCAGTCTCTATAGCTTGAGAATAGCTTTTTGGAGCATTAGTCCAACCTGAAGCTGGTTTTGAATCTAAATATTGAGTTAATTGTGGCCCAAAATAAAATAATCTGGAAGCGAGTCCCTGAGCGATCCTTTGTGCTAGGTCTCCTTTTGTTTCAAAATTCAAAGCAAAAAAATCAGCTCCCCAGCCACCCCAACGACCACGCAATACAACTCCCTTATTTATTTCTGGAGGTGTTGAACCCGGAACTGACAATATGGTGACCTTCATATTATCGTCTTCTAAGGTTTTCCATATCGCCGGTACTTTTCTTGCAGTTGATCTAAATCCAGGAACGGCTATTTTGTCGAGGGGAAAGCCTATTGCGTGCATCGGGCCATCGTCAACACCGTGTACTTTAGGGGTTGACCCTGTAAGTAGCGTTGCAAAATTAACTGGAGTATGGCTTGGAAAGGTTGGCTTTGAATAACCATAAGTCCCCATATCCATTAATTTTTTGATATTTGGGAGTTTGCCTTCTTTAGCCCATTCGTATATTTTGAATAGGTCTGGCTCTGCACGAACACCATCGGGAATAAACCAATAAAGTTTAAGATTGTTCTTCTTTGATTCTTTGTTTATTTGAAAGTATCCTAATCCGACTAAAAGAAGTAGACCAATAACTACTAAAAATTTTTTCATATTTTGACTTATTAATCATAATATACAATTAATCACTTATTTGTCAATAAAATAAAGAGTTATTATAAGATGCTATAATTTATTCATGAATTTCTTGTTGATTGCCCTTTTTTTTTTGATCTGGAGGGGGTTTGATTTTTTTGTAATTATAATTAGTCAAAAAATTATCCCCTATCTTGGTTTTTTTCCTTATCGTGATCAATTATTAAAATTTAATCTTCCTTCCTGGGTTTTTTCATTAGCAAATTTTGACGGTCTTCATTACATTTCTATCGCTCGTAATGGTTATGCCCAATATGAACAAGCTTTTTTCCCTCTTTACCCAATGTTGATAAAATTCTTATCTTCTTTTTTTTTTAATAATCAACTTTTAACCGGTTTAATAATCTCTAATATGTCATTTCTATTTGGATTATTTATCTTTTTTAAATATCTAAGATTATTTTCAGGAAATTCAAATAATTTTAAGCCGTTCACGATAATATTATTTCTTCTTGCTTTTCCAACTTCATTTTTCTTCGGCTCAGTTTATACCGAAGGGTTATTTTTTTTGTTTTTGATTTCTTCTCTCTACTTTCTTAAAAAGAAAAATTATTATTTTGTTTTTGTCTTTGCACTTTTGGCATCCCTCACCCGACTCATCGGCGTCTTTTTAATCATCCCAATTTTCTTTCACTTTATTCAAAGAATGGATCCCCACTTTCGCGGGGATGACAACAGTGGAACAATGAAACAATGGAACAATGGTTTTATACTAAATACAAAATACTTAATACTCGCTTTTTCACCTTTAATTGGTCTTGGAATTTATTGTTTTTATCTATTTAAAACAACTGGCGATCCATTGTTTTTTTTAACATCTCAACCGATATTTGGAGCTAATCGGTCATCTCACTTAATATTACTTCCCCAAGTTTATTGGCGCTATTTGAAGATATTTTTTACAGCTGCTCATGACCCAAGATTTTATGTTGCGATTATTGAGTTTATTTTTTTTAGTTTTGTACTAATAATTTTGATTTTAGATTTGATTAAAAATTGGAGATCAAAAATAAAAAATTGGGAGAGAATATCTTTGAATATTTTTTCTTTCTGCAATCTGATCCTTCCAACGTTAACTGGCACCTTCTCATCTATCCCCCGCTACTCTTTGTTTTCGTTATCACTTTTTATTTATATTTCAAACATTAAAAATAATTTTTATAAATATTTGATTCTGTTAGTTTTTTTGCTTTTACATGTATTATTGCTTGGATATTTTGTTCAAGGATATTTTGTAAGTTAAATCTAAAATCTAAATGTCAAATGACAAATAAAAATGATTGCTTTATTTTAGATTATGATTTTTGATTTAATTTGGATTTTAGATTTTGTCATTTAGATTTTTTTTATATTATGACTAAACTGCCGTTTTTTCAAAAAGGTGATTCTAAAGGGCTTCGTTTTTTTACATCCAATAACCAGATTATAGAAAATTCATTTTTTATATACATTGCCTTAATTTTCCTTTTTTTAATAGTTTTATTTTTAAGACTTTTTCAATTAACGATCGTTAAGGGAAATTATTATCGAACCTTATCTGAACAAAATAGACTTAGAGAGATTACTATCGAAGCTCCACGTGGGGAAATAGTTGATCGAAAAGGATTTGTGATCGCCCAAAATTTAAACCCTAATATAAATCAAAAAATTGAGCCGGGATTATTAAATAATAATCAAAAAATCATTTCAAAACGAATCTATAACAGTCCGGAAGCCATTGCTCCCTTGATCGGATACCGCCAGATAGCTGATGTGAACGATCTAAAAAATGACACCTGTCAAAATAAACTTCAATTAGGAAATCGAACTGGAAAAAAAGGGGTTGAAAAACTATTTGATTGTCAGTTGCGAGGTATATCTGGAAAAAAATTAGTGGAAATTGATGCTCAGGGTAAATATTTAAAGACTGTTGATGTTATTCCGCCTATACCAGGAGAAAGGATTCAATTAGCTCTTGATTTTGAATTACAAAAAAAAAGTTATGAATTAGTAAAAAATGTAAAAGCGGCAGTTGTTGTTACTAATCCAAAAACTGGTGAAATATTAGCTAGTGTTTCTTCACCTTCATTTAATTCTCAAGATTTTGAGGACAATTCAAATGGCAATATTCAAACTTATCTAAATGATAAGAACAACCCTCTGTTTAATCGTGCGGTTGAAGGTACTTATCCTCCTGGATCAATTTTCAAATTAGTTGTCGCAACGGCAGGACTGGAGGAAAAAGCTATTGATGAAAAAACAGAAATTGAAGACAAGGGAAGCATTAAGGCTGGAGCAGCTACTTTTGGCAATTGGTATTTTCTTCAATATGGAAAAGTTGAGGGAATGGTTGATATTGTTAAGGCGATTAGAAGATCAAATGATATATTTTTTTATAAGGTCGGAGAAAAAACTGGAGTTGATGAAATAAAAAAATGGTCTGATATTTTTGGACTGGGAAAAAATACTCAAATTGGAATTGATGAAGCAGAGGGAATTATTCCTTCCACATTCTGGAAAAAAGAAGTGTTAAATGAAAATTGGTATCTTGGCGATACATATAATTTATCTATCGGACAAGGATATGTGGGGACAACTCCTTTACAAATGGCATTGGTTGCAGATGTGTTTGCCAACGGTGGATATTTGTGTAAACCACAATTATTAAAAGTACAAAATCCTAATGACAAAATCCAAACATGCAAAAAATTGCCTATTTCACAAAAAACCATTGATCTTATTCGGGAAGGAATGATACAAGCATGTTCAACCGGAGGTACAGGTTGGCCATTATTCGACTTTACAGTAGGAAAAACTAAGATCCAAACTGCATGCAAAACTGGTACAGCTGAATCACACGCAGCGTCTGGTATGCCTCATGCTTGGATCTCTGCCTTTGCTCCATTCGATAAACCAGAAATTTCAGTAACTGTGCTCGTTGAGGAGGGCGGACAAGGAAGTGACGTTGCCGGTCCAATAGCAAGAGATATTCTTAAAGCGTATTTTGAAAGAAGTCAATAAAAAAATCCAAAATCTAAATATCAAATGACAAATAAAACAGTATTTTTGGATTTTATACCTTGGATTTGATTTGGATTTTTGATTTTGTCATTTGGATTTTTATAAGTTAAAATTTCTCAAAAATAATATTTTCTTGAGGAATATTTTTCGATAGTAAAAATTGTTTTAGTGATTCAACTACCAACCGTCCCCCACAAAGATAAAAATCAAAATTGTTTTGTTGTTTAATTTCTTCAAAATTGAACTGTTTCTCAAAGCAAGAATCAACGTGGCCAAGTTCGAAAAACCTTTTATCTGCTTCTGGGATCATTTCAAAGTTTTGTTCTCGAGATAAACAAATTTTTAAGTTAAATTGTTTAAGTTCGTCAAACAAATAAACGTCTTTATAATTCTTTTGGCCCCAGAACAAAAAGTATTTTGGATTCTGTGTTTCAAATTTAGAATTTAGCATTGACCTGATCGGGGCAATTCCTGTTCCAGTTACTAAAAATATTTTTGACCTATCGTTTTCCTTTAAACCAAACATTCCCGCGGGGCCCTGAAAAACAACTTCTGTCTTTTCACTAAGTGAAAACAAGTAATTTGAGGCTAATCCACCAGGAACGATTTCAACAATTAATTCAAAACTGTTTTTAACTATATTTCTCGAGGCGATCGAATAAAGCCTGGAAACCAATCCTTTTTCAGACGGAACTTTGAGCATAATATACTGGCCGGGTTTAAAAATAATTTCTTTTGGTTCCAATAAATCAAAGTGATAAAGAAAAGTATCGGAGTTTAATTGAACTTTTTTAGTAAGTAAGGTTTTATAAGTTAATAACATAATTTAAATCAAAATGACAAAATCAAAAATCCAAATCAAATCTAAAATAAAACAATTATTTTTATTTGTCATTTGATATTTGGATTTTGGTTTTATCTTTATAGTCTTGCTCTTTGATTTATCTCAGCCTCAACTAGCTCTTTTGGCCGACCATATTTTAATCTGGAAAGCTGAATAACAGCTTGAGCAATTTTTTCATTTGCGCCGGCTTTAAATGTCTTAATATCTTTAGTCATGTCGACAGAAAATGGCGGGACTGGTTCATTATCAACGATTGTCTTCATATAGGCATGGAACCTTTCAATATTGATCAAATCCGTCTCCCCAAAGACAGGTTGATATTCTCTCTGCATATATGAGGCGTCCGTCACACCAACTCTAAAAGAAATTAAGGTTCCGACATTTCCAAAAATAGCATTTTTTACCTCATCATCCATCTGACCAATAAATTGATTGGCTACTGTTAAATTAAGGTGATATTTTCGGGCTTCTGATAAGATCGTTGCAAAATCTGGAGTTGCAAAATTTTGGAACTCATCAACATAAAGGAAGAAGTCCCGGCGTTTTTCTTCTGGAATTTCTTGACGACTCATAGCCGCAATTAAAATTTTTGGTATTAGCACCAACCCTAAGAAGCTTGAGTTTTCTTCACCTAATTTTCCTTTTGATAGATTTATAAGCAAGATCTTTCCTTCGTCCATTACTTTCCGGAAATCAAAAGCCGAATCAGACTGTCCAATAATATTTCTCATGGTTTTGTTTGTAATAAAACGACCGAATTTAGAAACAATATAGTCAAGAACTTCCGACTTATGAAAGTCGGAGGTTTGAGCAATTTGATCAGTCCAATATCTTCTTACGATGGGATCTTGAACTTTCGGTAATAGTTCTTGGACATATTTTGGATCGGTTAAAACCCGGACTATCTCAACAAAAGTTGATCCCTTTTCACTCATAACAGTTAACATAGCATTACGAACAGCATGTTCAAACCGAGGGCCGATAATACCAGTTCTTTGAGGATCATAAAGCTTATACATTAGATTAATGATCGATGTAGTAATAAAATGCTTTTGATCTTCTGTTTTTGCTTCCAATAAATTTAGACCCATTGGTCTTTCAACGTCAGATGGATCAAAATAAATTACATCTTCAGCCCTTTCAGGTGGAATGTATTTAATAATATCGTCGATCAAATCTCCGTGCGGATCAATCACACAAACGCCATGACCAGCCTTAATATCCTGAATTGCCATATCATGAAGTAAGACAGACTTACCCACACCGGTTTTTCCAATAATATAAACATGCCGCCTACGATCTTCTACACCAATTGTGACTGGGCGCTTTACCCCTCTGTAATAACCACCTCCAATGGCCGTCCCGCCTGTTTGAGGAACCTCTATTGGAACAGGAGCTGTTTTTGCTTTTAACCATTGAATGTGAGGCGTCTCAACTGTTTTATTTGGAAAATGAAAAATAGTCGCCAACTCATCAGTTGATAATACTGAAATTGATTTTCCAAAAGGCCAAAAGTCCCAATCTAAAATTGGAAAAAATTTATAAATAAAATCGATCATAAAACTACCTTTAATAAGATCCTTTGTACTGCTAAAGCTATTTGAGTCAGAATTGAATTGGGTAAAGGCGTTCTTCATGTTTTTCAGATGGGTATCAGCCATATCTTTTGATTGGGCTGTCACAACAAAACGAATCATTGTTTCAAAACCAGACTTTGAGCATTTGTCTTCAATTTTTTCCAAAACTTTTGGATCGGTTTTAAAAGTAGCCTTTTCCGGATTAGCTTCATTTTTTTTGGTACTTGAAACGTAGCTTTTTCCAGAACTTTTCCATTTGCCACTCGCGGGTCTAATTAAAATTTGGATAATACCGCCTTCATTATCGTCAAACTTTGAAAGTGATGAAGTGATCGCTGAAAGAGAGTCCGTCGGCAGATCACGATAGAGGCGAATAGGCATATATGAGGCTTCTTTCTGGACTAATCCGCCAAAGACCACTTTTCCTTGTTCAGAAAAAATATTTGGCTCTTCTACTTTCCTAATATCAGCCATCGGATAATATCCATATATTGTCTTCTCAACAAGATCGATAATTCTGTTGGGGGCTGATATATAAAATCTTATCTCTGCTTTTTTCCCAATGATCTCAAATGAGATGACATCATCTACTTCTAAGAACGAAAAAAAACCTGATTTTTTTAGAGAAGAAAAGGAGGAAAACATCTGGTCCGCCGCATCAATTTTTATTTCATTTTCCTTTGCTAATTTAACTTCAAGCGTAACCATCTCTAGTGATATTTGTTCTCTTTTTTTCAAGCGAAAATAGATAACCACCAAATAAATAAGGATTAAGGTTAATCCAGCCGCAAGAATTGCAGCCAAGCTCGCTAAACCTATCGTAATTAATCTATCAATATAAATTTGATAGTCTATTTGGTTCATTAAAAAAAGTATATAATATATGAGCTTATGAAACAGTATGAAAAAATTGTAAAAATTTCAGGAATATTAAAACTCACATTAATTTTATTTTTTATAATTTTTTTAATTATTAACTTAATTTCGAGTCAAAACATTTCTTCGATATATTTTAAATTTGTTGATAATGATAGGTCTGCAACTATTAGTTTCTTGCAAAAAATAGTAGATTTGCCGGATTATCAAAATATTTTAAAAATGAATGATAATATTTTTGGACAAACAATTAAAACAGCAGTTTATGCTGAAAAAACCAAAAAAAGGTCAATGATCAATAAACTTGAACATGAGTTAATCATTAACCCGAAAGCAAGGGATATTTTATATAGTCTTTATCAACTATATTTAGCTGAAGGAGATAAAGATCAAGCAAATAATTATTTAAAACGGGCAAAGGAAGTAGATCCGAGTATTAATTAATTTTATTTAAAAATATGTTAAAACAAGTTCATATATATATTAAAGGTGATGTAATAGGAGTTGGTTTTCGTGCCTGGACAAAGATCCAAGCAAAGATCATTGGCGTAACCGGCTGGATAAGGAATGTTAATAACCACCCTGACTTATACGGAGTTGGTGGTGGAGTTGAGGCTCAGATACAAGGAGAAAAGGAAAAGGTCGACCAAATAATTGAATCAATAAAAAAAGGTCCTCCAGTTTCCCACGTTTCAGGAGTCGAGATTTTTTGGCAGGAACCAAAAGAAATATTTGATGCTTTTGAAATAAAAAAGTAATTTTCGTTTGCATTTGAAAAATATTTGCTATAATTAATTTCCTAATATATGAAAATATTGTCCATATCAAATTCATTATTGCTCCTTACCCTGCTAAAGGCGGGAGCTTAATGATTTGGTAAAAGGACCAAATAAAGACCCCCGCTAAGGCGGGGTTATTTTTTGGATTAAAAATTTAAATTTTTTATGAATAATAAAATCTTTGTTTTCGATACCACTTTACGCGATGGCGAGCAGGTTCCTGGATGTCAATTGAACACAATTGAAAAAGTTGAGATAGCGCGTGAATTGGAGAAATTAGGTGTTGATATTATTGAAGCAGGTTTCCCCATATCATCGCCCGGTGACTTTAAGTCAGTTGTTGAAATATCAAAAGCGGTGACAAAACCAATTATCTGCGCTCTTACCCGATCTAAAAAGGAAGATATTGACGCAGCCGCCGAGGCTTTAAAGTTTGCAAAAAGAAAAAGGATCCACACCGGAATAGGGGCTTCCGATATACATATAAAATATAAATTTAACTCTACTCGGGCAAAAGTTTTGGAAATGGGTGTTGAGGCAGTTAGGTACGCGAAAAAATTTGTCGAAGATGTTGAGTTTTATGCTGAAGATGCTGGACGGGCTGACCCAATCTTCCTAGCCAAAATGGTTGAAGAAGTAATTAAGGCCGGTGCTACCGTTGTTAATATCCCCGATACCACTGGATACTGCCTACCTCAAGATTTCGGAAATAAAATTAAATATTTATTTGAAAATGTAAATAATATTGATAAGGCTATTATTGCTGTACATTGTCATAATGACCTAGGATTGGCAACCGCCAATACCATGGCCGGAATAATGAATGGAGCTCGTCAAGCAGAAGTAACTATTAATGGAATTGGTGAAAGGGCCGGTAATACTTCTTTAGAAGAAGTTGCTATGATTTTAAAAACCCACTCAAATATCGGCTTAAAAACTAATATTAATACTAAGAAAATTATCCCGATCAGTCGCTTAGTTTCTCGAATGATGAGGATGCCAGTACAAGCAAATAAATCAATTGTAGGACGGAACGCCTTTGCCCATTCATCAGGCATCCACCAGCATGGAGTTTTAAAAAATAGAGAAAATTATGAAATCATTGATCCAAAGGAAGTTGGACTTGATCAATCATCAATTATTTTGACAGCGAGGAGCGGACGGGCAGCTTTAAAATACCGTCTGGAAAAATTAGGATTCAAAATTAATAAGAAACAAGTTGATGAAATCTATCCAAAATTTTTATTGCTTGCCGATAAAAAGAAAATGGTTAATGATATCGACCTCCAATTAATGATGGGAATGACGGGAACACAAAATGCGATTGACCTCGAATTTATGAAAGTTATGTGTGGTTCATCAATTGTTCCATCATCAACAATAAAACTAAAATATAAAAATCAAATTATCATGGCAACTGAAAATGGAGATGGACCTATCGATTCGTCATTTAAGGCAATTAATAAAATTATTGGTAAAAAAATAATTTTGAGCGAATATTTGGTTCAGGCAATGACCGGAGGCAGTGATGATATGGGAAAAGTTCATATTCAAGTTTCGTTTAAAGGTCAAGTTGCTTATGGATTTGGAGCTGATACGGATATTGTGGTCGCCTCTGTTAAAAGCTATATCGATGCAATAAATAAATTAATATGAATCCAAAAACATTATTTGAAAAAGTTTGGGATAACCATATAGTTTTACAAAAAAAAGACTATCCCCCTGTTCTTTATATTGACGCTCATTTTATTCATGAAGTAACCAGCCCACAAGCTTTTAATACATTGAGACAAAGAAAGATCCCAGTTTTTAGACCTAAAAAAACTTTTGCAACAGCCGATCATAATGTTCCAACAATCAACCAGCAAATGCCAATACGGGAACTTCTTTCTCGTAGACAAGTTGATATGTTAACCAAAAATTGTCAAGATTTTAATATAAAACTCTTTGGGTTAAATCATCCTTACAATGGAATTGTCCATATTATTGGCCCAGAGCTTGGAATAACTCAACCTGGAATGACCATTGTTTGTGGTGATAGTCACACCTCAACTCACGGAGCTTTTGGAAGTATTGCTTTTGGAATCGGAACTTCAGAGGTAGGACAAGTTCTTGCTTCCCAATCTATTCTTCAACAAAAACCAAAGACAATGAAAATACAAATCGATGGAAAGTTATTAAAAGGCGTTACTGCCAAAGATATTATTCTTTATATTATTTCTAAAATTTCGATTTCCGGCGCCACTGGTTATTTTATTGAGTATGCCGGCTCAGTCATTCGGTCTCTTTCTATGGAAGGTCGAATGACTATTTGTAATATGAGTATTGAAGCTGGAGCAAGAGGCGGGATGATTGCTCCTGATGAGGTAACTTTTTCTTATTTAAAAGACCGTCCATTTGCTCCAAAAGGTAAACAATGGGATAGGTCGATCGCCTATTGGAAAACTTTACCTTCTGATAAGAAAGCTCGATTTGATAAAGAGATATATTTCAACGGATCGGATATCGAACCAATGATAACTTATGGCACAAACCCTGGACAAGGTATCAAAATTACTGGGAAAATACCAAAAGGAGAAAAATTAAAATATATGGACCTAAGGATAGGTCAATCAATTTTAAATAAAAAAATTGATTATGTTTTTATCGGTAGCTGTACTAATTCACGGATTGAAGATCTGCGAACCGTTGCTCAAATCGTAAAAGGCAAAAAAAAATCTCCCAATGTCAAGGTGTTTGTTGTTCCGGGCTCAAATCAAGTTCGCTCTCAAGCTGAAAAAGAAGGGTTAGATAAAATTTTTTTGGAAGCTGGATTTGATTGGCGTGAGCCCGGATGCTCTTCCTGTCTTGGGATGAATGAAGATAAAATACCATCAGGAAAATATTGTGTTTCGACTAGCAACCGTAATTTTGAAGGGAGACAGGGACCAGGGGCTAGAACTTTTTTAGCTAGTCCTTTGACCGCCGCTGCATCTGCGATTAACGGTGTTATAAGTGACCCAAGAAAATTTTTATGATAAAAAAAATACAGTCAACCGCCGTTCCATTAATGACAAAAAATATCGATACCGATCAAATTATTCCGGCACAATTTTTAAAAGCAGTTACCCGGGAAGGGTTTGGAAATAAATTATTTTTTGCTTGGCGAAAAGATCCTAATTTTGTATTGAATAATAAAAAATATTCAGGAAAAATATTGGTTGCCGGATATAATTTTGGCTGCGGTTCTTCTCGTGAACATGCTGCCTGGGCTCTCTCTGATTATGGATTTCAGGTTGTTATATCAAGCTTTTTTGCTGATATTTTTAAAAATAATGCATTAAATAATCGACTGCTCACAATTCAAGTAAAAGAAAGTTTATTACAAAAAATTTTTCATTTAATTAAAAATCACCCTAAAACAAAAATTACAATCGATATAGAAAATCAAAAAATATTTGTTCCTGCAATTGATCTTGAAGAAAATTTTGAGATTGATCATTATAAAAAGACTTGCTTAATGAATGGGTACGATGATATTGATTATTTGATTAGTATTAAAGATAAGATTTTAGAATTTGAAAAAAATAAAAACATATGAAAAAAAATATTGCGGTTTTACCAGGAGATGGGGTCGGACCAGAAATAATCAATGAATCAATAAAGGTCCTAAAAAAGATTGCTAAAAAATTCCATCATCAATTTGTTTTTACAGAGGGTTTGATCGGAGCCATTGCAATTGACAAAACTGGGAGCCCATACCCAAAAGAGATACATCAACTTTGTCTAAATTCTGACGCGATTTTATTCGGAGCTATCGGTCATCCAAAATATGACAATGATCCAAAAGCTAGAATTAGACCAGAGCAAGGATTGCTGGAGATGAGAAGGTCTTTAGGTCTTTATGCAAACCTTAGACCTATTAATGTTTTTTCATCATTAATAAATAAATCACCGATTAAACAAGAAATAATAAAGGGTGTTGATTTTATTGTTGTTCGTGAACTGACCGGTGGAATATATTTTGGAAAAAAAGGCCGATCAAAAGATAAAAAAAACGCCTTTGATATTTGTAATTATTCAAGACAGGAGATTGTCCGAGTTGCTAAAATTGCCTTTAATTTAGCCTTAAAAAGAAATAAAAGAATAACTATAGTCGATAAAGCTAATGTTTTGGAGACTTCTCGATTATGGCGCGAAACAGTTCAACAATTAATGGCTCGATATCCAACTATCGAAACAAATTTTATGTTTGTCGATAATGCTGCAATGCAGATTATTAAGGATCCCCGCCAGTTTGATATTATTTTGACGGAAAATATGTTTGGAGATATTTTGACCGACGAAGCGTCGGTTATAACCGGATCAATTGGAATGCTGCCATCGGCGTCTATTGGAGATAAAGTATCTTTATATGAACCAATCCATGGATCCTATCCAAAAGCTGCAGGGTGTAATACCGCCAACCCTATTGGTACTATATTATCTGCCGCCATGATGCTTGATTACAGTTTTGGTTTAAAAAAAGAAAGCCAAGCAGTTTTTAAAGCTGTTGAAAAAACTTTAAAACAAGGATTCGGAACCAAAGATATTGTCGAAAAAAATTCTCTGTCAACTTCCAAATTAGGAGATTTTATAGTTAATAATATTTAAAAAAATATTTATTTCATTTGCAAATTGAAAAAGATTTTGCTAATATATTTTCTTATCTTATGAAAAATCAGGTTTTATCAATTATTGTCCTCATTACCCCGCTTGTGGCGGTGTCATGCAATAATTGATAAAATCAATTAAGACAAGACCCGCCGAAAGGCGGTTTTTTTTGATAAAAAAATATGAACTTAAACAAACTAAAGTCAAAAAGGACAAAAGTAATGGAATACAGCGCATTAAGCGAACTGCTTCGTGTTACGGCTAACCCTGAGATAATTTCTTTAGCCGGGGGTTTACCCGCACCGGAAAGTTTTCCTTTAAAAATAATTCGTAAATTAAACGATCTTGTTTTGAGAAAATATAAAGGCGCTTCTTTTCAATATGGACCCACTGATGGAGCAAAGATATTGCGTGAACAAATTGCTATTTGGCTGAAAGAAAGAAATATGAAGGTAGCTGTAGAAAATATTGGGATTACCTCTGGTTCACAAGGAGCGCTTGATACAATCGGAAAAATATTCATAGACCAAGGTGATACTATTGCCGTTGAATCCCCAACCTATATTGGAGCTGTTGATGCTTTTGCCCCCTATAGTCCAAGATATGCTGAGATAAAAACTGATAAGGATGGGGCCATTCCAGAATCTTTGGAAGAAATTTTAAAATCAAAAAAAATTAAATATGTCTATTTGGTTCCTACTTTTCAGAACCCAACCGGAAGAACAATAACTTGGGAAAGAAGAAAGCGTATTGCTAAAATAATAAAAAAGTATGATGTTCTTTTAATTGAGGATGATCCGTATAATAGTCTGCGCTATAGAGGAAAATCTATCGACCCTATCCAAACTCTTATTCCTGATCAGACCGTTTATCTTTGCACCTTTTCCAAGGTGCTCGCCCCCGGACTTCGAATTGGATTTTATTGTGCACCTAAAAATATTGCAGCTCTTATGATGGCCGCCAAGCAATCGGTTGACCTCCACACAAATAGTTATGGCCAATATTTGGCTGCTGAATATTTAAAGACAGGTGATTTAAAAAAACATCTACCTCATATTCTTAAAATCTATAAATCCAGACAAGAAGCTATGCTTCATGCGTTAAAAACATATTTTCCTACTTCTTTTAGTTGGACCTATCCTGATGGCGGTATGTTTATTTGGTTGACTGGCCCAAAAAATTTTGATGCAGTAAAACTTTATTGGAAAGCAATAGAAAAAAATGTCGCTTATGTTCCAGGAACTTATTTTTTTGCAAAAACTGGTGTAGGAAAAAACACGATGAGATTAAATTTTACCAATGTCTCAGAAAAACAAATCAATATCGCTATCAAAAAATTATCTGAAGTTATAAAAAAAATATGAAAATTACCGGTAGTCAAGCTGTTATAGAATCATTATTAAAAGAAAAAGTTAAAGTAATTTTTGGATATCCTGGTGGAGCAAACATGCCAATTTATGATGCTCTTTATAATTATAAAAAAAAGATGCGTCATGTTTTAGTTCGTCATGAACAGGGAGCAACTCACGCTGCTGAGGGCTATGCACGAGTAACTGGAAAAGCTGGAGTTTGTTTTGCAACATCAGGCCCTGGCGCAACAAATTTGATTACCGGAATTGCTGATGCCATGATGGATTCCGTCCCAATGGTCTGTATAACCGGTCAAGTAGCTTCTCACTTGATCGGAACCGATGCTTTTCAAGAAACCGATGTAATTGGGATCACTGCTCCAATTACCAAGTGGAACTATCAGATTACCAAAGCCGAAGAAATCCCACAGGTTTTCGCTAAGGCGTTTTTTATTGCTCAAAACGGCAGACCTGGCCCAGTTGTGATCGATATTACTAAAGATGCTCAATTTAAAATTTTTGATTTTAAATACCCAAAGAACTATCAAATAAAAAAGCTCATGCTACCAACCCCATCAGAAAAAGCTGTTAAACAAGCAGCTTTAATGATTAATGAAGCAAAAAAACCTTTTATGATCATCGGTCATGGAGCTCTCATATCAAAAGCTTCTCAAACATTAATTAAAATTAGTGAAAAATCCGGCGTCCCAATGGCAGTCACTCTTCATGGTATCGGAGCTGTTTCCAGCCAACATAAAAATTATGTCGGGATGGTAGGAATGCATGGGCACTATTCTCCAAATATTTTGACAAATCAAGCTGATGTAATCATTGCTGTTGGAATGAGATTTGACGATCGAGTGACCAGCACAATTGCCACTTATGCTCCTCATGCAAAAATAATTCACATTGATATTGATGCTTCTGAAATTAACAAAAATATCAAAAGTTATTTAGGTATTGTTGGTGATGCAAATACTGTTTTGAAAAAAATATTTGCTTATGTCAAAAAAAATAATCATCGAGATTGGTTAAATGAATTTAAAAAACTTAAAATTCATGCTAAAAAAATTGTTGACAAACAACCAAAAAGACCAGGGATAACCCAACAGGAAGTAATATCTATGATCTCTGATAAAACTCATGGAGAAGCTATAATCGTTGCTGATGTTGGCCAAAACCAAATGTTCTCAGCTAGATTCTACCAATACAAAAACCCTAATAGCTATATTACTTCTGGTGGTCTGGGGACGATGGGCTTTGCCCTACCAGCCTCAATGGGAGCCAAAATTGCTGCCCCAAAAACCCCTGTAATTGCGGTTATTGGTGATGGAGGATTTCAAATGACGATTCAAGAATTAGGAACAATTTTTCAGGAAAAGTTACCAATTAAAATATTAATTTTGAACAATGAATATTTAGGAATGGTCCGCCAATGGCAGGAGCTTTTTTTTGAAAAAAGATATTCTTTTACTCATTTAGTCAATCCTGACTTTATTGCCATTTCAAAAGGCTATGGAATTCCCGCAAAATTAGTTACAGAAAAAAATAAATTAGAAAAAGCCATTGATAATTTTTTAAATACTGGAGGCCCAACCCTGCTTGAAGTTAAGGTAGAAAAAGAAAATAATATTTTTCCGATGATCCCTTCTGGAGCGGCAGTCGATGAAATTAGAATTGAATAAAAAATATATGAAAAAAACTTTTACAATAATCGTTGAAAATCAACCAGGCGTTCTTTATCGACTTGTTAATGTTTTTTATAAAAGGAAAATTAATATTTCCGCAGTTCATGTTGATGAAACAAAAGATAGCTCTATTTCCAAAGTTTTAATTACGGCAGAAATGAGCGAGGATATGGCTCAAAAAATTGCAAAACAGATTTATAAAATTATAGAAGTTATATCTGTCAAATAATATGATTAATGTTAAAACGATCAATAATGCCTCCAAACAATTGGAAGGAGTTATAAAAAAAACTCCCCTTCAATTTAGTGAAAGACTTTCCAAGTTTTATGGGGCAAAAATATTTTTAAAAAGAGAGGATCTACAAGAAATCAGGTCTTATAAAATTCGTGGTGCCTTTAATAAAATGGCTTATTTGACCAAGAAAGAAAAAGGTCAAGGGGTAGTTACTGCCAGCGCCGGAAATCACGCTCAGGGAGTGGCTCTTTCCTGTACTAAATTGAGGATTAAAGGAGTCATCTTCATGCCTGTCGTCACCCCAACACAGAAAATCGAGCGGGTTAAATATTTTGGAGATGGCTATGTTCAAATAAAACTGGTTGGGCAAAGTTATGATGAGGCAACTTCTGCTGCAAAAACATATTCTCATGAAACTGGAGCCGTTTATATTCCTGCCTTTGATGATGAATTGGTTATTAGCGGCCAAGGAACTGTTGGAAAAGAAATTTATGATGAGCTCGAAGGTAAGATCGATTTTGTCTTGGCCCCGATCGGCGGTGGCGGATTAATCTCTGGACTATCAACTTATATAAAAGAAAAAAATAAAAATATCAGGGTTATTGGTGTTGAACCAATTGGTGCAGCCTCAATGTCGCGGTCACTAAAACAAGGAAAAGTAATATCTCTTGATCATGTTGACACTTTTTGTGATGGAGTAGCTGTAAAAACTCCTGGAAAGATCACTTTTTCAATCTGTCAAAAGAATGTTGATTCGATGATCGTGATCAGTGAAGGCCAAGTTGCAAAAACTGTTATTGATCTATATCAAAATGAGGGAATCGTCTCTGAAACATCTGGAGCCCTCTCAGTTTCTGCCCTTGAAAACATCAAAGATAAAATAAAGAATCATACCGTTGTCTGCGTCATCTCCGGAGGAAATAATGATTTGCTTCGTTATCCGGAAATATTGGAGCGAAGTTTGGTCTATCAAGGAAAAAAATATTATTTTTTAGTAGAGTTTGCTCAAAAACCCGGTCAACTTAAAAAGTTTCTTAATCATGTCCTTGGACCGACAGATGATATTGTCCTTTTTGAATATGTTAAAAAAAATAATAAAGAACAAGGCCCGGCACTGGTCGGAGTTGAGCTAAAAGATGAAAAAAATATTGATGCTATCCTGATAAGAATGAAAGAATATAATTTCAACTATAAAATGATCGAAGATAAGGAATTATTATATGGTTATCTAGTTTGATAATGCGTCGGCAACTTTTGCCTGCGTCATACAAATATGAAAAAAAATAATTTTATTAATCAAGGGATCCGATCGGTTCAAGAAAAAGGCAGTAAAATTTTAACTGAAGGCTATCATACCCTGCCTGCAATTTCTTTAATGATCGCTGCTGGGGTTTTAAAACGTGCGGCTGATAAAAATAAACCGTTTATCACGGTTGTTAATAGTTATACAACCCATATTCCAGGACACACTCATCTACAGTTTTTGGGTGAAAAATTAGTCGCTGCTTTAAAGAAAAAAGGTTTTAATGTTTGGTATTGTAACATTGGGGGAGCTGTTGATGACGGAATCGCCATGGGCCATTTTGGCATGAAATATTCACTTCCCTCTAGAGAATTGATCACTGATCAAATTGAGACAGTGATCGGAGCTCATCCCTGTGATGGCTGGATAGGGATCGGCAACTGTGATAAGATCGTCCCTGGAATGCTTAATGCCATGGTTCGTTTAAACATTCCCTCTGTTTACGTATCGGGTGGCCCAATGTTATCGGGGCAGAACAACACTGACCTGATATCGGTTTTTGAAGGGGTCGGACAATATGCAGCAGGAAAGATCAGTCAAGAAAAATTGGTTAAATTATCTGAAACTGCCTGCCAGACTTGCGGAAGTTGCGCCGGAATGTTTACGGCTAATTCTATGAACTGCTTGGCGGAAGTGATTGGTTTAGCCCTTCCTGGCAACGGAACAATCCCTGCTGCTCGTTGGACGAATAAAGAAAAAGGTGAATGGAAGATTAACCCAGAAAGAATAAAATTGATAGAAAAGACCTCGGAAACAATTGGCTACTTGATTAAAAATAAGATCCGACCTCTTGATATTGTTACAAAAGATTCTATCGATAATGCCTTTATTTTAGATCTCGCGATGGGTGGATCAACTAATACTGTTCTTCATACTTTGGCCTTGGCGTACGAAGCTGGAATCAAATATTCACTTGAACAAATTCAAGTTCTTTCCGACAAAACACCCAACATATGCAAAGTTTCTCCTTCCCGGCCGGAAATTCATGTTGAAGATGTCAATCGGGTTGGAGGAATTCCAGCAATATTAAAAGCAGCTTACAGGTATTCAAAGTCCCCTGTCCATCTTTTTGCCAAAACTATTAGCGGTCAAACCATCAAAGAATACATGATAAATGCACCGAACCCAGATAATGATGTTATTCGAGTTGGTAAAAACTCATTTTCTCAAAAAGGCGGCTTGGCAATTCTTTATGGAAATTTAGCTCCGGACGGCTCGGTTTTAAAAACTGCCGGAATTGATTCATCGATGATGAAATTTTTAGGGAAGGCGATGTGTTTTGACTCACAGGAAGAGGCTCTTACTGCCATCTTAAAAAGAAAGATAAAAGATGATAATGTCGTAGTTATACGATATGAAGGCCCTAAAGGTGGTCCAGGAATGCAGGAAATGCTGTCACCTACTTCTGCATTAAAAGGTTTGGGAAGTAAAGCAGCTTTGATCACCGATGGCCGATTCTCTGGCGGAACACGTGGACTTTGTATTGGTCATATTTCTCCCGAAGCTGCGTCCGGCGGTCCGATTGCTATAATTAAAAGTGGAGATCAAATAGATATTGATATTGAAAAAGGAACTATTAATTTATTAATTTCCAAAAAGGAATTTAAGGATCGTGTAGAAAAAATTAAATTATTTGTTCCTAAAGTTTCTCGGGGATGGCTTGGCCGTTATGCAAAACATGTTACAAGCGCAAACTATGGAGCAGTGATGGATAATGTTATTAGTTATTAATTAATTCATATTATGATCAATACTATTTCGACAAATAAGGCACCAGCCGCGGTCGGCCCTTATTCTCAAGCATTAGAAGTTAATGGCTTTATTTTTTGTTCTGGACAGATCGGTATTGACCCAAAAACGAATGAGCTGGTAGAAGGAATCGAAAAACAAACGAGGCAAATATTAAAAAATCTTCAAGAGGTTATTAGTGCTTCTGGCAGCGATTTTAACCACATTTTAAAGACGACTATTTATCTATCTGATATGGCAAACTATGCCTTGGTCAATCAAATTTATGGAGAATATTTTAAAGACCATAAACCGGCTCGAGCAACTGTTGAGGTATCTAAATTACCAAAAGTGGCTTTAATTGAAATTGATGCAATCGCTATTAAAATTTAATCAAATAAGTATGACAAAAATAAACTTTGGCGGTGTTATGGAAAATGTTGTTACTAGAAAGGAATTTCCCTTAAAAAAGGCTTTGCAGGTATTAAATAATGAAGTGATCTCTGTTATTGGTTATGGTGTTCAAGGACCAGCCCAAGCCCTAAATCTTAAAGATAATGGCTTTAATGTTATTGTCGGACAGAGAAAGCCGTCTAAATCATGGGATAAGGCGGTCAAAGACGGTTGGAAGCCGGGAAAAACTTTATTTGAAGTGGAAAAAGCCGTTCAGAAAGGAACCATTATCGCCTATTTACTTTCCGATGCTGGGCAAATTTCTAGCTGGCCCACTATTAAAAAAAATTTAAGCACTGGTAAAGCTTTGTATTTTTCTCATGGATTTGGAATTACTTTTTCCAAAGAAACCGGAATTATTCCACCAAAAAATATTGACGTTATTTTAATTGCTCCAAAAGGATCAGGAAGAACTGTCAGAAAATTATTTTTAGAGGGAAAGGGAATTAACGCCTCGTACGCAGTCTATCAAGATGCAACCAAAAAAGCTAAGAATAGAGCGATTGCGATGGGAATTGGGGTCGGGGCCGGATATCTATTTGAAACAACTTTTAAAAAAGAAGTTTACTCTGATCTTACCGGGGAAAGAGGGGTTTTGATGGGAGCCATCGCTGGGATAATGGAAGCTCAATATAATCTTTTCCGAAAAAAAGGCCATTCTCCATCAGAGTCTTTTAATGAAACCGTTGAAGAATTAACTCAAAGCTTAATTCCTCTTATTGCAGAAAATGGTATGGACTGGATGTACGCCAACTGTTCAACAACTGCACAACGGGGAGCTCTTGATTGGAAGGGTGAATTTCGAAAAGCTGTTGAACCTGTTTTTGAAAAGTTATATCGATCTGTTGCCTCGGGGCATGAAGCAAAAATAGTTATTAAAGCCAATAGTAAAGTTGACTATAGAGAAAAACTTGAAAAAGAACTAAAGACGATTAGAGAATCAGAAATGTGGAAAACCGGAGCAAAAGTAAGAGAATTAAGGCCGAAGAAAAAATAATATTATTTATATATTGAAAAAAATATAGCTATGGTCTATTATCAGACTATGAAAAATAGGATTATATCCATTTGTGTCCTCATGACTAAGAAACCGCATTGGGCGGGAGGACCTTAATAGGATAAAATCCTAAAAAAGAACCCCGCCACAAGCGGGGATTTTTTTTGAGTTTTTTTATAATTATGTTTGATCTAATATCATCAGTTTTGATCTTTTTCCTCATTTTTGTTTTTTATGGGGTGAGAGAGTAAGAAAACAAACTATATTAGTTTGCTTTCTTTTAAACTAAACCATTGGTTTTTTGTGATAATTATATGATCATATAGCTCCATTCCTAATAATTTTCCTGCCTTAATTAAATTCTGAGTAATAATGAGGTCATCCTCCGAAGGTTTTAGTTCCCCAGATGGATGATTGTGGCAAATGATAATTCCCGCAGCATGATTTTTAATCGCTATTTCAAAAGTTTCCCGCGGATGGATTAAACTGGAGTTTAATGTTCCGATAGAAATGACATCAACACTGATAATTTTGTTACGGTTGTCTAAAGAAGCAACTATAAAATATTCCTTATTAAAATTAATAATTTTTTCTTTTAAAAGTAGAAAGATATCTTTTGGGCGTCTAATTATTGGCTTATTATTTTGGCTAAGGCTCTCTTCTTTAATTAGTCGTTTGGAAATTTCAAAACAAGCTTTTAGCTGACATGCTTTTGCCAAACCTAAACCTCTAATCATCTTCAGCTCTTCGATAGAAGCTTGTGACAATTTATCTAACGTGTCAAAGAGACTGATCAATTTTTTAGAAATATTAACAACAGATTCACCCCTAACTCCACGACCGAAAATTAAGGATAACAACTCCAGAAGAGATAATGATTCCACCCCATATTTTACAAGTCGCTCGCGTGGACGTTCGTTGATAGGTAGATCTCTGATTGTATAAGGCATCATTTAACCAGAATATTTGAAGGTATTATTATAGTCAACCGCTTATAACCTACAGAAATAGAAAGTTGGAGTATTAAATAAGCCTTTTATTCCTAAAAGCAAAGCCTGATGAAGTTTTAAGATATTTTTCAAAATCAGTCGCTTTCTTTTGAGTGGAAAAGGCTGAATAATAAATTATCTTTATTGGTCTTAAATTCTTTGTTGACTCAACGTTTCCTCTTTCATGTTCTGCAATCCTTAATTTTAAATCTGACGAATAACCAATATAATAACTTTTGTTCTTTAATTGAAGAATATAAATGTAATACATTTTTGCGCCCCACTTCGCTAAAGCTTCGCGGGACACACTTCTTATTTTGTAATTATACGCTTACAACTTTAATGTGGTTTACCACGCGTAGCTCTTTACTGAAAGTAAAGAGCGAAGTGTGGACCTACGGGGAATTGAACCCCGCCCTCATCCATGCCATGGATGCATTCTACCGATGAACTATAGGCCCGAGAATTATCTCCCCTATATTCTACCATCTGCTGTCTAATTTTAGTTATACTAAATTTATGGAACAGCATGCGATCCCAAGACAGATAACCAACTTTGAATTTAAGTTAATTGGTTTTTTGACAATTAAACAGTTTATATATTTGCTTATTTCTATCCCGACCGGAATATTAATTTTTTATATCTTTCCTGTTCCTATTTTAAATTTCCTTTTAGGAGTAATTGTTGGTTTGTCCGGAGTTGCCTTTGCCTTTATTCCAATCAATGATAGACCGATGGAGGTTTGGGTAAGAAACTTAATAAAAAGGCTGTCGTCCCCAACTCAGTATTTTTTTAAAAAACACAATCCGGCTATATATTTCTTAAAGGATTTGGTCTTTACGAGTGATCCTCATCGGGTGATGTCTCATATTGATTCACAACAGAAATTATCAAAGTACTTAAATACTAAAGCTCAAGCAGATAATCGAAATAGAAACCAAGAGATCAGTAATCTTTTTACCGATTCATTTGCTTCATTATTGGGTAAAAAGAATAAGCCTCAACCATCACCCTCTTCACCATCTGTTGCTAAAGTTCCACCTACTACGTCCTCCGCTCCTCAACCATCTAAGATCAAATCTCCTTTTCTTACTGGCTTAATAAAAAACTATAAACAAACTGCTTTGACAGGAGTTCTTATTTATATTAAAAAAGGTCCTGACAGCGATCCGATCAGAATATTAAAGACCAATTCTCATGGAATTTTTGCAACATATAATCCTCTTCCTCCATCGGAATATCTATTTGAGGTTAAAGATCCCAAAGGAAATTTCTTTTTTGATACAATGAAAGTTAAGGTTGAAAACACTAATGAAAAGCCTGTTGAAATTGTTTCAAAGGAGCTAATCTAATTATGCCTACTACTAAACCGACATCGCCTGTTAAGGCTTCCACACAGTCTTTTATTGAAATAGAAGAAATAAAAGATGACGTTGTTTTAATGAAAGATTTTTCTGCTGCTGCCGTCATTGAGGTTGGGGCTGTAAACTTTTGGCTTCTTTCTACAGAAGAACAGTCGTCGATGATCTATGCTTATTCTGAGTTATTAAATTCTTTGTCTTTTCCTGTCCAGATCCTCATCCTTTCCAAAAAAATTGATGTTTCAACATATTTAGATTATTTGGAGGAAAAAATAAACAAACAGAGCATTGATATATTAAAAAAAAGAATGGTGGGTTATCGGGAATTTATCAAAAGTGTTATTAAAATAAATTCTGTTTTGGAAAAACGTTTTTTCTTTGTGGTTCCTTTTTCTCCCCTTGAAATGGGAATGAGCGGAGCCAATCCAGGTTCATTAAATAAGGAATATGTTTTTACACGTGCTAAAACCGCTCTCTATCCAAAGAGGGATAATCTCTTAAGATTAATTACTAAAATCGGATTAAAAGGCAGTATTTTGCAACGCCAGGAACTGACCGAACTTTATTACAATCTATATAATCCATCAGCAACTGGACGGAGATTAGCACCAGTTGAAAGTTATACAGATGTGGTTATGTCAACCGGATAATTATGTTTAATATATTTCCAAAACCGTCAACAAATAGTCAACCTCCTACTAGCAATCTCAAATCTGTAGGTAGTGGGAATATGGCTGATTTTTTGGCAGCTGGAACTGTTTCCACTAAAGATCTGATTGCCCCATCTTATGTTGAGGTTGATTTTAATAGCTTAAAAATAGATGAAAAATTTTATCGAACTTTATATGTCGTCGGCTACCCCCGTTATGTTTCCCCGAACTGGCTTTATTCTTTGATCACTTTTGACCATCCTCTTTATATTTCTATGTATATCTATCCAACTGAATCAAAAAATGTCCTTGATGATATGAAAAGAAAGATCGCAGAAATGGAAGCAACTATCGAAGGCGATATTAAGGCTGGGAAAGTTGTTGATCCAACCGTGCAGGTGGCGTTGGATGATGCCCTTTCTCTTCAAGCGGAATTGGCAAAGGGTTCTGAAAGATTTTTCCAATTTGGATTGTATATCACAGTTCCAGCTGATTCGTTGGAAGAACTTAATCGGGTTACAAAAGAGATTGATTCGGTTTTATCATCTTTACTTATAACTTCCCGTCAGGCAACTCTAGAAATGGAAGAGGGCTTCAAATCAACCTTACCGATCTTTTATGATAAATTAAGCGTCTGGCGCAACATGGACTCTACTTCCCTCGCTACAACTTTTCCGTTTGCGACAGCTTCCCTTACCCGTAATGAGGGAATTCTGTACGGCCTTAATCAACACGATGGTTCTCTGATCATTTTTGACAGGTTTACTCTAGAAAATGCTAACGCGGTGATACTTGGAAAGTCTGGAGGAGGAAAAAGTTTTATGGTTAAACTTGAAGCTTTAAGATTATTAATGATGGGAACTGACGTTATTATTATTGATCCTGAAAATGAGTATGAAAAATTAGTTCCGGCTGTCGGTGGAGAGTACGTCGTCTTTTCTTCAGCTTCTACTTATAAAATTAATCCATTTGATCTGGAAAAAACTAACGCAGGGCCTGATGAGCTATCAAATAAAATCCTCGATCTACATTCTTTAATGAGGGTAATCATGGGAGAACTCACCCCTTCTCAAGACGCCCTATTGGATCGGGCTTTGGTTTTAGCATACCGGGAAAAAGGAATAACTCAAGATCCGGAAACATTTTCATTAGAACCACCTTTACTTGAAGATCTTTTCAAGGTTTTTGCTGGCATGGAAACCCCTGAGTCAAAAGAAATGGCTGACCGATTGGAAAAGTTTGTTTCAGGATCTGCATCGGGGATCTTCAATCAACACTCTAATTTTGATATAAAAAATCCTTTCACAGTTTTTGGTATTAGAGACTTGGAAGAAAATTTGCGGCCGGTTGCTATGTATATCGTCCTTGACTATATTTGGAATCGTGTCCGAAGGGAAAAGAAAAAGAGAGTCTTAATAGTCGATGAGGCTTGGTATCTGATCAAACAAAAAGATTCAGGCGCCTACCTCCATTCATTTGCCAAAAGAGCACGTAAATATCAAATGGGATTAACAACGATCACTCAGGACGTGGAAGACTTCTTGTCTACAGATGAAGGAAAGGCCATTATTACAAATTCCTCTCTCCAAATAATTTTAAAACAATCAACGGCGGCGGTTGAACTAATTGCTAAAACCTTCTTTTTGACGGGTGGAGAAAAACATTTTTTACTGCAAGCTGGGGTTGGAGAAGGTCTTTTCTTTGCCGGACATTCTCACGTTGGATTCAAGGTTATTGCGTCAGAGGAGGAAAAAGGATTGATTGATCAGAAATAATTATCTATACATGACAGGTTTTTCTGTTTGAGGAAGGACCAAACTCATTCTGCGTTCTTTTTTACTAACTCTTTCTATAAAAGCTTTTATCTTTTGGCCGATCTTAAGATCTTCGTCTCCTTTTAACTTTGAAATGTGGATCAAGCCTTCTATTCCCGGTTCAAGTTTTACAAAGTAGCCATATTTTTCTTTTCGAGTTACTTCTCCTTCAACTTCTTTATCTTTTGGATATTTTTCTTCAATTATTTCCCAAGGGTCTTTTTGAAGTCTTTTAAGGGAAAGGTTTAATTTAAAATCGGTCATATTTTTTTCAACGACAAAGACGTCGATCGTTTCTCCCACTGTTACAAATGACGCAGCATTAGAAACTTTTTCCCATGAAATTTCGGAAATATGAATCAGACCTTCAACACCTTCTACCTCACAGAAAACACCGAACTCTGAAGCCCCTAATACCTTGGCTTTATATGTTTTACTTTCTTTTATCGCTTCAAATTTTTTAACCAGATCTTTATGTGAGATCTTCAAAACAGACGCTTTTTGAGAAACCACTAATCTGTTTTTTTCTTTATCTACTTCAAGTATTTTTACTTTTACTTTTTGACCTCTCATCTTTTCTGGTTGAGAGATAAAAGGTTCTGTTAATTGAATTTTTGGAATTACCCCTCTAATACCCATAAAATTAATGAAGATGCCGCCCTTACCGTATTCTCCACACATAACATCAATTTCTTCTTCGTTATCTCTTTTTTTAATAAGAATATCCCATTTTCCCTTGTCAAAAAATTTCCTTAAAGAAACTACTGGAAAGCCATTTTTTGATTCTTCACTGATTATTCTTACTAATATTGTGTCTCCGACATTTAAATATGGTATATATGTAGAAATTTCTTTGATCTCAAGTTCTCCTAATATCGCTTGGGCTTTTCCCCCGACATCAAAAACTATCCCTTTTTTTGATATGGATGTGATCTTTGCATCAATTTCGTTTCCTTTTTTGAGTAAAGTGGGTTTGGTCTTTTTGAGAAGTGAGTCCATGATGTTCAGACCGACTTTTTTAGTTTTTGTTTTTTTTTCTTCCTTCATTATTTATATATCTCCTTTTTCCGACTCCGAGATAAATAATATACCAAACAAAAGGCCCATTATCAAGAGAATCCTTGATTATATGAAAACTTTATGTTATATTATAGGGTGTTATGGAAAATATATTACTTCCCTCTTTGGTTGACAGGTTTGTAAAACACCTGGAAGCCCAAGAAAAATCATCTTTTACAGTCGTGGCCTATAAGAAGGATCTTGAACAATTTGTAGGTTACTTAACTACTCAAGAAATTTCTGACATAAAAGAGGTAAAGACAAACCATATCAATGGCTTCATTAATAAATTGATCACTGATGGTTATACAAAAAAATCCGCTTCAAGAAAACTTAATTCTATTAGAACCCTTTTTAGATATCTTAAAAATGATGGTGTAATTGAACAGAATCCCTCACTTGATGTTTCTCACCCAAAGTATATTCAGTCTGCTCCTCGAATATTTTCTAAATTAGAATATCGTGCTTTAAGAGATTTTGCTAAAGAAGAACCAAGGACATACGCTCTTGTGGAAATTCTTCTTCAAACAGGCATAAAAATAGGGGAATTGGCCGGGTTAAAGGTTGAAGATATGAAAGAGTCAACCATCCACATAGCTCAATATGGGAAAACCCCATCTAGAGAGATCCCTTTAAACAAAGCCGTAAAAAAATCTGTTGAAGATTATCTTAAAGATCGTTCAGCTGAAAAAAATGATGGATACCTTTTTATTACCAGAACAGGCCACCCGTTACTTATAAGAAATATTCGTCAAATTATTTCCCGATGTTTTCGTGAAGTTGGAATAGAAAAAGCAACTGTTAATGACTTTAGAAATACTTTTATCGCTCATCAATTGAAGAATGGCGCTTCTGTAGAGTATATTGCTAAATTGGTTGGTCACCGCCGATTATCTTCAACCGAACGATTCTTAAACGTTGTCAAAGAAGAGATCCAAAAAAAAGAAGGATTGGGAGAACTTTAATCTTCAGTTCGTTTGCTTCTTTAATTTATTGATTACTACCATAAAAATCCCCCTTGATTTTTGCTGTGGACTTGTTTATTATTTGTGGATAAGTTATCCACATATATAAATTATGTCCTTGATATCCTCTTATTGGAACGGTTTTATAGAAGAACTGGGAAAAAATAAGGAAAATAACCCGGTAATGTATCCTCTATTGAAACAAGCAAAGCCGTTTAAAATGGCGGACGATAAAATAACTCTTTCTGTCGGCAGCGCAGGTGCACAAGAATTTTTGGAAAAACGATCAAGTGAAATCGAGGCATCTTTTTTTGACTACTCTCAAAAAAAAGTTGAGATAAACTTTATTATAAAAACCCCAATTAAAAAAGCTGTCGTAGCGCCCCTTCTCTCCTTTGAGCCAAGTATGGAAGATGTTTTCGCCAAGGCTGGTTTAAACAAAAAATATAATTTTGATAATTTTGCCGTTTCAACCACTAATCAGGTAGCTTACGCAGCCGCTCAAGCTGTCGTCAAAAATCCAGGAAGCGCTTATAACCCATTATTTCTTTATGGTGGAGTGGGTGTTGGAAAAACACACATAGCTCAGGCCGTCGCAAAAAAAATCTTAGAGGCTGACAGAAACAAAAAAGTTTACTTTTGTCCTGGAGATAATTTTACCAATGAATTAATTGAGTCAATCAGAGGCAAGTCCACCGGTCATTTTAGAAAAAAATACCGATATTTGAACCTGCTTATTGTTGATGATATTCAATTTATTGCTGGGAAAAATGCTGTCCAAGAAGAATTTTTTCATACGTTTAATTCAATCGCCTCATCTGGAGGACAGATCATCTTGACCTCAGACCGTCCACCAAGCGCAATCAAAAACTTGGAGGACCGTCTGCATTCACGGTTTTTAGGTGGACTGACCGTAGACGTACAACCTCCTGATTTTGAATTAAGATCGGCCATTTTGTTGATCAAGGCTAAAGAAAAAGGGATTGAGGTTGACATTGAGGCTGTTAAGATAATCGCCGAGAGAGTTACTGATTGCCGGGGTCTTGAAGGTGCTCTTCTTTCTATCTATGCTAAGGTGTTGGGAATTAAAGAAAAGATCGATCTGGAAGCGGTAGAAATGTATTTCTCTCAGAATGGTGGAGAAAAGAGAAAAAAAGTCAATCCGTCCGATGTTATAAAAACGGTCTGTTCTTTCTATGATATAAAACAATCTCATCTTAAAGGTCCTTCAAGGGCCGCGTCAATTGCTTTTTATAGGCAGATAACAATGTATATTCTAAAAAAAGAACTTGGTCTTACCCTAAGTGAAGTTGCCGACACTTTGAATAGAAAAGATCATACTACCGCCCTACATGCGCAACAAAAAATAAGCAATCTTATGCTACGCGATCCAAGCCTAAAGAAAGAGGTCGATACAATAACCCAATCACTATTTCAAACAACATAGTTTCCACCACTTTTACACATATGTTTTTTTCATTTCTTTTTGTCTTGAAAATCTATCTCGGTTTTTATACACTTATACACACACTCTATTACTACTATAAATAGATATAAAACAATAAAATGAAAATCCTTTTACAAAAGAATGAATTTTTAGAAAAAATGGAATCATCATCCCATTTTACTTCTTCAAAGCTGTCATCATCAACCTCTCTTCAAGGCGTTTGCCTTATTGGAGAAGAAAAGAAAATTAATTTTTACGCAACCGACCTAAATTATTATTATCACTCTGTATTAAAAAACGAGGGCGATAATAAATTTAAGATCGTTGTTGAGCCCAAAAAGACAATCGAATTCTTATCTCTCCTGCCTGAATCAAAAATAGAAATCGATATAAAAGAAAAGGCCATAGTCATTACTCAAGGAAAAATAAAAGGACAGTTCCCCCTTTTTTCTAATCAGGACTTTCCTTTTCCTCCAAAAAGCACAGATGAGAGGCAGAAAATAAAAACATCCTTTTTTAAAGGCAACCTGCCTTTTCTATTTTTTGCTGTATCAACTGATGAGACTAGACCGGTCCTAACAGGAATAAACTTTGTGACAAACGACGAAAATCTTCAACTTGTGGCAACCGATGGTTTTAGGCTTTCTCTTTTAACGTTAAAAAAAGATCTCCCCTTTGCCTCAATGATCATTCCAGCTGGTTTTTTAATGAACGCCCAAAGATTTATAGGAAGCGAAACAGAGATAGAATTCAGTTATTTAAAAAATGAAAAGCTTTTAGCATTTTTTATTGGAGATAATGATATTTACGTTCGAATGATCGAAGGTGAATACCCTCCCTTTGGAAAAGTTATTCCTACAGAAAAAAAGACAACGGTCACCATTGATGCCGATGATTTTTTAAGAAGTGTTAAATTAGTTTCCGTTTTCTCTAAGGAATTTTCAAATATTGTAATAATGGAAGTAGAAAAAGACTCGGTAAAGTTCATACCAAAAGTAGGTCAGGGCGAGGAAGATGTTGTTTATCAGGACGCAAAGATCGAAGGTGAAACGCAAAAGATCGCCTTCAATTATAAATATCTGATCGATTTCTTAAACCAAGCTTCAAAGAAAAAGATTATTATTGAACTATTGAGGTCAGATGCCCCGGCGGTTTTTAAAATAGAAGGGGTTGATAATTTTTTTCACATAATCATGCCGGTGAGAATACAAGAATAATATGGAATCTTTTATTTTAGACACAAACCTTTTTTTCAATATTGGAGCCGGCCTTGAAATGGGTAAAAACACAGAGGAGATAGTCGTAAAACTAACAGAAATAATAAAAAAACTTAAAAAAAATTCAAAAGCCAGCTTTTACATGCCTCCACGAATTGTTGATGAATTTTTAAGTTTTTTTGAAAACAAAGAACAAGTTTTCATTAAAGATTTTTTATCAACGATTAATGTTCAATCTCCCAACGCCTCAAAGATTGACTTCTCCAGTAATATTTTTTATAAACTGGTCGAAGATATTCGCAATCGCAGCTATAGAGGTTTAAATATTGCTGAAGAAGAAATTACAAAAGCAGGAGAAATGACCTCAGGGAAAAAGTTTGAGTCGAAAAAAGATTTTCAGATAGAAATTGGAAAGTTTATAAAAAATTTTCGTGATCGTTATAGAAACGCAACAAGAACAGGTTTCCTTGATAGTGTGGCGGATTTAGATCTGATCGTTTTGTCTAAGGAGGTAGATGGGTTTTTAGTAACAAGTGATGAGGGTGTTTTGTCTTGGGGAAGGACTTTTGGCATTAAAGAGATGCCTGCCTCAATCTTTCGGAAACGGCTTGAAGGTCTTCTTCTTTAGAGGCTTCTTCTTCATCTGGGACTAGGGCGGAGACCCAGTCGAGCATTCGATCTGTAATGGTTTTTTGAGGTGTTTCCTGATATAGGAGGTGGGAAGATAGGATATTAATGAGTTTTTTCCTCATTTCTTCAGTAGGCACAACTAAATAAAGGTGATAAAAATATGGAGACTGAGATACGACCGTCAAAGTATGAAAGCCAAACCTTTTTCCAAAATAAAAATGTGAGAGTGCTTCCCAGCGCAGTGTGACTCCAGCTGCATCAATACCAAAAGTGGTAATCTTATTTTCTACATCAGGAGGAGGAGTAATTGTTAAAACGTAAAAAATAAAAACTAGCGCCCAAATAGGGATAATTAATATCTTGTCTCCAAAGAAAAATACGATCAAAGACAGTAAAAAAGCAACAGTTAAGTAAAACTTCAAGATTAAAGAAGACTGCTTCTTGTATGGGCGTAAAGGTGCTTTCCATGAAAATTTTATTTGAGGATTTTCGTTCATATAACCAAGAATACTAGTAAACTTGAAATATGTCAATTATATGCTATAATAAATACTATATGGATAGTTTTAACAAAGTAATTTCATTTGCTTTGGGCTTAGTTGTCGTTCTTGTCTTCTTTGCTGTGGTTACAGGTAAGATCAATCTAAAAAGCAAGACAGCAACAACCGCCACAAATTCAGTCGCAACACCAACCCCTGTGCAAAAAAATGATGGTGGTTTCTTTGGTTTATTTAAACCAGCCACTCCTACACCAACCCCAACACAAAAACCTTTAGTTTCAACGACATCAGAAGTGAGTAAAAATAATATTTACGCTCAAAATAATCAAACAACTACGTCTTCAAGCGCAAAGTCAATTCCTTCAACAGGCTTGCCGACAATATTCATTCCTATGCTTTTTTCAGGCCTAGCTGGAGGTAGTCTTTTAAGAAAAGCAGGAAAGAATAAAAACGGTTAAGTATTAAACTGTTAGAACCTAAAAAAACATTTAAACACTAAACTGTTAAGTAAAAATGTTTAATATTTAAGGTTTGATAGTTTTTTTAACCACTTAAGTTTTAACCGTTTAACTGTTTATATTTATTCTCCAAATCCTGGTATTTTTAGTATCCCTGAAGCGATAAATTTAACAATAAAAACAGAACCGAGTGTAAAAATCAAACCCGTAATGGCGCCATAAACAACCCTTCTTCCATAGTTGAGCCTTTCAGGATTAGATTGCGAAGTTGTAATAATAAATGCGCCGTATATTAAATATAGAAAGGCGATTCCACCAGCCACAGAAAACACAACGTTTAATAGTGTTTGAACCACTCCTCCGGCAGCCCCATCTTGACTGAAGCCTTCAGCACTTTTAATACACCCCAAAAAAGTATATTGACGTCCTGCAGCAGGTGAAGCCGGAAGGTTGGTCTCAGGGTCAACCTTTAAGCTTTCTTTAGCCGCAGGATCAGGATTAATATTTGGATAAAGACATTTTTGGCAAGCTTTCCAGCTTTGTGGAGCTGCATTTGGCGGACAATAACCGCACAGATCACAGGCGGCATAACGAGCTTGAGCAAAAGTTTGGCGGCCAGAAAAAGAGGTCAAAAACAGAAGTAAAAACAAAACTAAAACGAATATTTTTTTTATCATGTTTTTAGTATAGCAAAAAATATAAGTTGAGGTTATGGTAGCGTGGCTATGTTGTTATAATGATTTTATGAAGAAGTTTTTCATTGGAGTGTTTTTATTAGTGACGTTTTTTGGGCTCCTAGCTTTTATTACTAAAGCAGATGAGCTTGAAGATGTTACTAAAAAAATTGGAGACTTAAACGGCCTATTAAATAACCAAACATCCAACCGTCAACAGCTTATCGTAAAATTGGACGATATTAAAAAAAGCATCTCAAACATCGAATCGGAGATAAGTAAAAAAGAGATTGAAGTAAAAAAGGGAGAGGAGGCTCTCGCCTACCAAAAAAATCTTCTTAATGAAAGAGCAAGGTCGTATTACAAAAATGTCAATAAAAACTCAACTCTTTTTTTAAGCGTTCTAGTAGCTGACGACTTATCAGCATCGCTTCGAAAAATATTTTATCAGAAATCAATTGTGGACGAAGATAAAAGAACAATTATCAAAATAGTTCTTTATGTAAAAAATCTCGAAGAAATCAAAAAAAATTTGGAAGTAGAAAAGTTGGAGCTAGCAAGACTGAAAGTGGAGGTTGATAAACAATCAAAAATCTTGGCTGATCAGATAAGTCAAACTCGTTCTCAAATCGCTCAACTGACCGCAAAGCAACAACAGTTGATCGCTCAGAAATTAGCTAGCTTAAATATTTCCCGCTCATCTTCAAGCGGAGGAAGGTGTGATAGTGATTTGACCAATGGTCGAGATCCGGGCTTTTCTCCTCGGTTTGCTTTTTTTACCTACGGTGTTCCCAATAGAGTTGGTATGAATCAGTATGGAGCCTGGGGAAGGGCAAAAGCCGGTAAAAATGAAAGAGATATTCTACAAGCCTATTACAACTTCGATGAAATAAAAAAATGGGATACGAATGTTGAGATAAGGGTTGATGGGGTTGGAAATTATAAACTGGAAGATTATGTAAAACGACTATATGAAATTCCGGACTCTTGGACAGATAATAATTTAGCTGCCTTAAAAGCTCAGGCAATTGCTGCGCGTTCATACGCATTGGCTTATACAAGTAATGGTCAAAACTCGATCTGCGCCACTGAAAGTTGTCAGGTTGTAAAGTCGGATCCTAAAGGTGGAAATTGGGAGCAAGCGGTTAACCAAACAGAAGGTCAGGTTATGGTTCAGGGAGGAAATCCTATAAAAGCTTGGTTTTCTTCAACTCATGGAGGATATGTTTTGAAATCATCAGAGATTGGGTGGTCAGACACTTCATGGACAAAACACGCAAATGATTTTGACGGTTCGGTTGGTAGTTTCTCCGACCTTGCTTCAAAAGCCTATGATCGTGAATCCCCTTGGTTTTATTGTGATTGGGGTTCAAGAAGTCAATATAACAAAACCGCTTGGTTAAAATCAGAAGAACTTGCAGATATTGTCAATACCATACTCTTGGCAAAGGTAGACTCCTCGACACGTGAACATCTTTATCAACCTGATAATCCACCATCGGGAGCCGAAAACTGGAACCAGGATAAGGTCAAGCAAGAATTAAGATCACGAGGACAAAATCCATTTAATTCAATAAATGATGGTTCGGTTTCAGCGGACTTTTCTTCAGGAAGGGTCAACTCTGTTAATTTCTCTGGAGATGCTGGGAATATTAGCTTTTCCTTGAGCGAATTTAAAGACTGGTTTAATTTAAGGGCGCCGGCCAATATTCAAATTGTTGGTCCGCTTTTTAATGTTGAAAAGAGATGAACGTTTTTGTTATATTAAGGTAACGATATGAAAAGATTTTTAACAGTATTATTGTGTGCGTTGGGTTTTATGTTTTATGCTTCGTCTGCCTTTGCTCTAACTTTTGATCTAGTAGCGCCTTCTGGAGAGCTGACACGCGGTCAGGATGTTAAGTTTACTGTTAATATCAACACAGAAGGAAGTTCTATTGCAACAACAACAGTTGGAATGACATACGAAACTCAATATTTGGAATATGTTTCAGCTGCCCCAGGAGATACTTTTACTACGGTCACTGCAAATGTATTAGGTGACGGAAAATTACTTTTAACAGGGGTTTCAACTGCTCCATATTCTGGTTCAGGTGTATTTGGATATGTGACCTTTAAACTAATCGCTACAGGACCAGGAACAACTAAGCTTTGCGCCCTTTATAATCCACAGACTTCTCCTACCGTAGCCCCAACTGCAGTTCCTGCGGGGCCTACTTCTCCACCAGCCCCAACTGCGTTACCAAAAACAGGACAAGGTGACTCTACCGCTCAAGGAGCGATATTGGCTTCTCTTTTCTTCGTAGCCGCAGGTGTCAGTCTTTTTGTTTTTAAAAAAACATGAAAAAATCTTTATCGTCGTTAATAGTAGTTTTTTTTACATTTTTTTTATTGGCTGTTAGTTCTGTTTCTGCTCAAACGGTCGCTCCAATCGAAATTACTCCCCAGCTTTGCGGCTGTCCAAATGAGCTAACCACAATATATGAAAGTCAAAAATCAGGAGAAACGTGTATTAGCACTCGAAATTCAACTACTGCTTTTCAAGAGTTTAATCAAAATCCCAGAACAAAACATTTGTGGGTAGAAGATCAAGAAGTTACTGCTCAAGGAAAAGCCAATGATCGAGCCCGTCAATTTATTTACTGGGTAGTAACTCATTCCGCCATAGACAATCATCCAGTTTTAGTAAAGGTTTGGACTACCGCCAGAAACATGAGCTACTTTTTAGTAATTTTAACCGCGGCCCTTTTGGGATTAGGAATAATTGTTGGACAAAAAACTAATTTTGAAACTGGAATTAAACTTTGGCCAGCGATTACAAAAATTTTATTGGCCATCCTTTATATTTCTTTTTCAGCAACAATTATTTTTACGGTCATTCAACTGTCGGAAATAATGATGAAGTTTTTTATTGAAAACTTAGGAGGTAAGGATCTTTTTAATATATATTTTTCCGGCATAAGCCAAGAAAAAAACTATGTAGATTTTTTTGGTTGTCGGGATCTGAACATTCGGGTACAAGAAGCAGCTAGATCAGAAATATTTATGTTAAAGCTAACGAACATGAGTTACTATTTCATGGGTGGAATGCTGCTGCTTCGCAAAATAATTCTCTGGTTCCTACTTTTTGTTTCACCATTTTTAGCGATCTTGTTATCTTTTTCTCTTGTAAAAAATGTTGGAATGATCTGGATTGGAGTATTTTTCCAATGGGTTTTTTATGGTCCTTTATTAGCTCTTTTTTTGGGAGGCATGGCAACAATTTGGAAATACGGGATTCCATTTGTTTTTGATTTTTCGAGAGTAGATACTGCCGCCGGCTATATATATCCGACCGCAATAAACATTCTTTACGGAGGTCCAGCTCAAAAACTTTCAGTTACAAATAATGGAAATTATGTTGATACATTTGTTGAGTATGTCATTACTCTAATAATGCTTTGGGCAGTAGTAGTATTTCCTTGGTGGTTACTGCGTATCTATAGAGACTATTGTTGTGAAGGAATTAATGCGATGAAAAACATGATGTTGTCCAACTTAAATCCTGGACATCCAAATGGTCCAGCTCCCACTCCACCACCTATCCCATCTAATATCAGTCAAAAGGTTGGGGTTGAAATGAAGATGCCGAGAGAAATAGGAGCGACGGTTGCGACAAGGATCGAAACAGTGGAGGAAATAAAAAAAGCAAAGACAGAAGATATTAGCAGGTCTCTTAACATTAAGGCAAGCAATATAACCGATATTGCCCACTTTGAAACAAATAAAAATATCAGTCAAGTTGCCAATAAAAATATTAATTATTTGAAAAATCCGATCCAGGCTTCAACTTCAGCGGAACGACAAAAATACATGAACATTAGAAGCGAGCTTTCAACGCGCGCCGCTCACTCTGATTTTGCCGCCCGCCGAGTCATAAATGTTTTTACAGCTTCAAAAATTGAGCAATCTAATATCCGACAAAATATCATCACTTCTCTGCCAAAGATGGTTGCGGTGACGCAGGTAGTTTCTTATAGAGTTAAGTTGGCCCCAGAGACTGTTCAAGAAATATCTAATGCTATTGCAAACTCAGTTATAAATAATAAAAATCTCGTCGAAGAAATTTCGATAAAATCTGGAGTTGGGCCTGAAAAAACATCCCAAGTCTTAAATTCGTTGCAATCAAATACCAATTTGCCAGCGACTGAAGTTGTCCAAAAAATCGTTGACGAAACTAAGATTGAAAAAACAAAAGTAACATCAGTTATAAAAGAATTTTCAGTTCAAATAAAAAATGATGCAAAGATTGGGGAAGCTGTTGCAAAAGAAAATAACTTTGATACAGCCCAAGTTAAAAAGGTTATTGAAGAGCAAGATAAGGTGATGAATGAGCCAGAAAAAAATATAGAGCAGTCTGTCGGAATGTCTAAAGCGGTATCGATTGATGAGTATGAAGAGGTAAAGAAGATGTGGACCCAGCAATATGAAAAAGGGGAAATTCCTGCAACAGAAAATATTAAAACCAGAGATGCATGGGTTGACCAAGATATTGTCATTATTACCAACACCCTCAATAAATTATTCTCCTCTGACCTCACGATCAAACAACAAGGGTTGGACGAGGTTGGCTATATCTTGCCAATATTTTTAGTCAACAATCTATCGGGAGAACAATTAGTTACTTATCTAAAAGCAAAAATTGAAGCGGCCAAAATGGTTAAAGCATTGATAGATCGTGAAAAAGAAGTGACAGAAAGACTAAAAGCAAAAGTTGAAGAAGTAGATGTTATGAAGCCAAAGAAAAAAGAAGCAGAAAAAACAATGGAATTAAAAGAAGAACTAGAAGTTAAAAATTAATTTTTTCATTACTTCATTGTTCGATTGTTGTATTTTAACAATGAAACCATGTAACAATGGAACAATTAAATAACCATTAATTGTTTACTAAATTTCGTCAGCACTTCAACTTCTTTATTTTCCTTAATTAAAACTGTGTCCTCAATCCTCATCCCCCATTTTCCGTCCAGATAAACTCCCGGTTCAATCGTTATGACCTGATTAGGCAACAAGGAGTCAGCTGAAGTAAAAGAAACCTTTGGATATTCATGGATCTGTAGTCCAACTCCATGGCCGGTTGAGTGGGAGTAAGTCAATTGTTGGTTGACATCTGATAATTGGCGACGACAGAATTGATCTAGAAAAACCGGATTATTATCAATCTTCAGCTGTTCGATCGTTTTTTCTTGAGCGGCAAGAAGGGTTTTGTATGTGTTTTCCATTTCATCAGTTGGTTTACCGATAAAAATCATTCTGGTCGTATCCGAGTGATAGTCTTTAAACTTAGCTCCATAATCAATCAGGATTATAGAATTATTTTTAACCTTTGCATCATTTCCATTTCGAGTATCATAATGTGGAATTGCAGAATTTTTGTCTATTGCAACGATTGGATAGAACGAAAGGTCATACCCTTTCTTCTTTAGCCAAAATTCAATTTTGAAAGCAATTTCTTTTTCTGAGGTTCCGACTTTAATAGTTTTTATAATTTCATCTAAACATTGATCGGCAATTTTACAGGCAGTTCTTGCGTTATTTATTTCATTTTCATCCTTTATTTCCCGAATTTTTATTATGAATTTTTCCAAAGAAACAAATTCAACACTTTCTAAATATTTTGTAAATTTGTGCAATTCGTTGACCTTCAAGTCATCTCCTTCAAACCCTAATTTTTGTATTTTTTCATTTTGTATTATTTCGTAAAAGTGGTCGATTAACCCTTTTTCCGGAGTTATTAGTTTTAAAATTAAAAATTTGTTATTTCGATTTGATTTGTCATTTAGGTATCGGCTATCAGTAAGTAAATATATGTTTTTAGCCGTTATTAATACCCACGCTTCCCTTTCGTTGTCCGTCAGCGTTTTAAATCCGGTCAAATAGAGAATATTATAAAAATTTGAAATTATAAATCCATCAAGACTTTTTTCTTCCAAGATTTTTCTAAATTTATTCACACGTGTTTGTAGCATAGAAGGTAATTATATATAATCTATCAAATAATGGAAGAAAAATTAGATAAAAAAAAGACGGATTGGCAAAAGAATATTTTTATTTTTAAAACAAATTCTTTCTTCAATTGGTTTCAAGTAGCAATAGGGGTTTGGGTATTGATTTGGACAAAATATTTAGACTTTACTCAAATTGCAGCCATTTACAGTATAAGTCTTATTTGGAGTACATTTCTTGAACTTCCAACTGGCGCCTTAGCTGATATGATTGGAAGAAAAAAGACTGTAATTATTGGAAGAGCTATTAATATCATTGCAAATATTGTTTACTTGCTTGCCAACAATTTTCCGTTATTTTTAATTGGAAATATTCTTTACCAAACAAACTGGGCTTTTGAATCAGGAGCACAATCCGCATTGTTGTACGATTCACTAAAAGAGAATGGTCAAGAAAAAAAACTTTATAAAAAAACTGAAACAGACACATTTTTTTATTGTACTGTCGGTATGGTATTTGCTAGTGTCTTAGGAGGCTTTCTATATAGATATGGAGTTCATACGCCTTATATTGCTTGCGTGGTTGCTTCAATAATCAGTTTTATAATTGTGTTATTTTTCCAGGAACCAGCTCTTGATTCAAAAAAATTTACTTTAAAAAATTATCTTCAGCAAAATATTGATGGGGTGAAACACATATTTGAAAACAAAATGATTAGATCAATATCATTTTTTAGTTTTATTATTACTTTTATTACCTATGCTGCTCTATGGTATTTATATGAACCAAGATTGGCAGCTGGGGGTTTTAATCCGGAGTTGATGGGATTACTTGTTGCAGGGACTTATGTTGTCAGGGCAATTGGGACAAAGTTAGTTCCGGTTTTGGATAAAAAACTTAAAAAATCTCAAGTACCAATTTTTTTGGCCCTACTTCAATCAATTGGTTCATTTCTCTCCTTTATTCCTGGAAAAGTTGGAGCTATAACATCTGTTTACTCTAGAAAATTTGCTGATGGTTTTAGAAATCCGATTGTGGCAACACTTCAAAATGAGCAAATAGAATCAAAATATCGAGCAACATCATTATCGGCAATCTCGTTGTTCACCAATCTGTTAATTGGTCTATCTGGACCGATCATTGGATTATTAAATGATAAATACGGCCCCTCAATTACTCTTGGACTTTTTGGTTTTATTGGCATAATAATATGTCTTCCTTTAGCAATAAACTTGTCAAATATGATAAAAAAACACAATTTTAATTAAGTTGAATATATGATTTTATCCAATAAACAAAGAGGAATTTTAGCATTGATCGGGTTGGCATTTTCGTATGCATCATTTGGTTTTTTTACCAGATATTTGATGTCGGTGCAGTTTGCTTTTTTTCAGCAACTTTATCTAAGAATTTTTGCTGGAATGATTCTTGGTTTTTTAATATTCGGAAGAAAAATAAATTTTAAGAAATTAAAAAAAGTTTCTTTAAAAGAATGGGGGCTACTTATTTTTAGAGCTGCCTCTTATTATCTTTTGGGGGCAGCCATGTTCAATCAAGCAATCTTATTGACAAAGATCAGCACGGTTTCTTTTATCTCTTCCCTGCCCATGACAGCCATCTTAGGCTTTTTAATTCTTCGAGAGAAAATAACTTTTAAAAAAATTCTTTATATCTCTTTATCGTTTATCGGTGTTGCGATTATTTCTGTTAAAAGTTTATCTAATATTTTTGTTTGGGGGCCTGGTGAAATATTGGCTTTGTTATCTACGATCTTTGTTTCCTTAAGCATTGTGTTTAGAAGATTTCAATCCAAGTTATTAACAAACATAGAGATAACTCAGATCATTTTATTTTTTGCATTTATTTTTTTATTAATTGCCTCAATTGGAGCAGGAGAAAACATATTAACAAATAATTGGAATTGGCCGGTATTTCTGATGGTTCTTTTAACAGGGCTCGCCAATGTCGCAATGATTTTTTTCACTAATTATGGTTTTGAACATGTTGAAAATTCTATGGCAAGCAATATCCTTACTTTAGAAATGGTCTTTGCCGTAATGATCGGTTTTATGATCTATAGAGAGGTACCGAATATAAAGGATATTTTAGGCGGGGCTTTGATTTTATTGAGCGTAATTCAAATGAATAAGTTAAAATGAAAATATGTTTAGAAAACTAGTTATATTCATGTTTATTTTGGTAGTTGCGACTCCGGTATTTTTTTATTCATTTCAGTATTTTTCTCGAGCCGCATCGGTCAAAGCAAATATCGTTGTTGACGTAATTAAAACCTCCGGGCCATTTCCTGACCGTTGGAAAGCACTGGCTCAAGGCGGTGAAGAGTCGGGTGTAAGAATGTTAGCAGATGTTGTTTCAAAAATTTCTGGCCTTTATCCAAAATATATCCGCTTAGATCACATCTATGATTATTATGACGTTGTTTCCCGCGGTCCGTCAAATAATTTGGTTTTTGACTTTTCAAAATTAGACCAAACGGTTTGTGATATCTATCACACAGGGGCAAAACCATTTTTCTCATTAGGCTATATGCCTCCTACAATGTCGTCAGACGGTTCCTTGATAGGTGCACCAAAAGATTGGAACGAATGGAGTTTTCTAGTTCAAAAAACCGTTGAACATTATAGCGGTAAAAATACGATTTTGCCTTGCGGCGCCATGGAAGATTTTTGGAAGACAGATGTTTATTATGAAGTTTGGAATGAACCCGATCTAGAAAGTTTTGGGAAGTGGCATTATGCAGGGGCAAAAAGCTACAGCGATCTATATTTATATTCTGTTAAAGGCGCTCAACAGTCGCAAGATATTTTTCCCTATAAAATCGGCGGTCCGGTAACAACGGCTTTATATAAAAACTGGATTCAAAAGTTTTTAGATTACGTCATTGCTCGTAATTTAAGAATTGATTTTATTAGTTGGCACCATTATTCAAAAAAGACCAATGATTATACTCAAGATATTATTAATTTAAATAAATGGTTAGGAGAAGATCCGAAGTATGATCCTTATGAAAATCTTCCTAAAATCATTTCCGAATGGGGTTATGATTCGGATAAAAATCCCATAGCTGATACCAATATCGGTGCTGCTCACACCGTCGCCTCCTTAAGGAATTTAATTGACGCCAGACTTGAACAAGCGTTTTTATTTGAAATAAAAGACGGCCCAAGCCTCTCTTGGGGAATATTAGATTATCAGGGGCGGGAAAAACCCCGTTATAAAGCTCTTCGAATGTTAAATGTTCTGGATGGTAAAAAAATAGTGGTTAACGGAGAAGGAACGAGCGTCAGTGCTATTGCCAGTATAAATATTGATGATAAAGTTTCATTGGTTTTAACTAATTATGACGAGTCCGGTCAAAATTATGAAGCGGTTCCAGTGACATTTAAAAATTTGAGCGGAACCAGTTATAAACTAACAAAAACATATTTGGATGGCCGGTCAGAAATAATATTAAATCTAAAACCAGACATAGGAGAACTAAAATTAGATGGAGAAAGATCAATCATCATGCCCGCTAACACCATCGCGTCTCTCGAATTGACTAAGATGGAATAGCTTTATTTCTTCTCAAAATATAAGGTCACGACTGACGTCAATGTTTGAGACCCTTGCTCAATTGTTGTGCTGCTACTTCCGCCTCCAAGACCTCCTCCGGCGATTAGCATGTCCTTTGCATAAAGAGAAGGATTATCAGGTGATGACTCAACAATATTGGTAATTTTACCCAATTTAATTCCAAGGTTCTTAGCCATTTTTTCTGCTTGATCTTTGGCATTTTTGATAGCCGCATTACGAGCCTCTTCTCTATACAGCTCGGGTTTATCAATGACAAAACGAGAGCCCTGAATTTGATTGGCCCCGGCAGCCGTAACAGTCTCAATTACCTTAGAGGCTAATTGAGGATCTCTGACCTTTATTTCAACTGTGACATTACCATTATATCCATCAACCCTATTCTCATTATTTTCATATTTATAGTTTGGATTGATAGAATAATTTGAAGTTTTAATATCTCCTTTTTCAATTCCGATCACTCTTAAAGAATTAACGATCTTATTATTTGTCTCACTAATCTTTTTTTGGGCCTCCGCAACAGAGGAAATTTTATCGACAGTAATTCCCGCGTCAATATAGGCGGTATCAGGGGTTGCTTCTACTTTTCCCTCTCCAACAACGGCCAGCTCTGAGGATCGAGTGGTGCTGACAATAGTCATCGGATAAGAAATATTAAAAACCTTGATCGTTAGTAGACCAAGGATGGTAAAGACAACCGCTGCCAGAAAGTTACGGGAAAAATTTTTATTTTCCATATATATAGTTTTAATTTATTAACTATTATGAGTATAATAAATTTATGTTTGTTTCAATAGCGATTCGTTCCGTGGCTGTTTATCTTTTTGTAATACTTGCAATTCGTCTTTTTGGAAAAAAAGAACTGACCCAGCTTTCTGTTGTTGACCTGGTTTTTATTTTACTTATTAGTAATTCTCTTCAGGCCGCCATGGTTGGAAGCGATACGACTTTAGCTGGCGGATTGATTGCTGCAGGATCACTCTTTATTGTTAATTGGATCTTAAAAAATCTGATCTATAAATCCAAAAGAATCAGCGAAACCATCCAAGGCAGCCCAACATTATTGGTCTATCAAGGCAAAATTTTTCATAAACATTTAGAAAAAGCTCAAATATCTCTTGATGAACTGGAGGCGGCCATAAGAGAACATGGGGTAAAAGATGTTTCTGTAGTTGATCTGGCGATCCTTGAAGTTGATGGTAATATCAGTGTTCTTTCCAGTAATTTTTCTAAAAAAACCAAGAAAAGACGGATCCAAAAATCATTGAGCTTCAGTAATTAATTTTTAATGTGAAAAAAAAATTATTTTTCCTTCTTATTTTAAGCAGCTTTACTTTTCAGTTATTCCTAAGTTTTTTTGAGACTTATGGAGACGTCGGATTATATTTTATCCCATGGGCCAAAAGTATTGAAAAAATAGGAGCAACCGGATTTTATGAAAGATTATTCTACCAAGGTACGACGGCCAATTATCCTCCTCTGATGATCTATATTTTAACCATTTTTCATCAGCTAGGGATGGCCTTAATTAAACCAATCTTGAACTTTTTTTGGTATTTGAATACCACTTTCTCATTTTTTCCATCAGGAATAATTACGTTCTTGAACCAGGATAAATTACTCATCCACTCATTTGTTAAGCTGCCAAACATTATTGCCAATATATTTTTAGGTGTAGGCGTTTATTATTTAGTCAAACTATTATTACCTAAAAAAACCAAATCAAATCTTCCGGTGATCGCTTTGATCTCCATCCTTTTTAATCCCGTATTGATCTTTCTTTCCGCTCTTTGGGGGCAGGTTGATATAGTGCCGTTGGCTTTTATAGTTTGGTCTTTTTATTTTCTATTTAAAAAGTCATATCGAATTTCTGTATTCCTTTTATCATTAGCTTTGTTATCAAAACAGACTGTGGCTCTAGTGATACCATTTTATTTGCTATTTTTTATTAACAAGTTAACAGTAAAAAGAATTTTTGAATCGTTAATTATTGTTTATCTGACATTTGTTACTATTTACTTTCCATTTCAAAAAACTTTTTTTGACAAACTATTTCCTTTTTTTTCATACTTAAAAGTAGCTTTATTGTTCTCTTCAAACAAGGTCTCTATGCACGCATATAATTTTTGGCAGATGATGGCCCCAGGGGCAAATGATAATGGGGTGAGATTAATTGCGCAAATAATTGTTGGAGCATTTTTATCACTTGTTTTATACAGGTTATGGAAAAATAGAAATGACATGAAGCAAGTTATTAGTGGCCTTTCCGTATTCGCTTTATTCAGTTTTATATTTCTGACCCGAATGCATGAAAGGCATCTTGCGATCGTTCTCCCCTTTTTTTTGATCGCTTCAGTCTTAGACTTCCGGTTTTATTGGATATTTATTTTTGAAACAATTTATTTTTTAATTAACATGTATGCAGCTTGGCCGATATTGGGAATTGATTTTCTACGGATCACCCTAAATGCTCAACCGGTCGTCAACATATTAATAATTACTCAATTGGCAATACTATTTCTAACTATTATATCCTGGGCAAAAACGTTGAAGAATAAAAAATAACATCTCATCTTTTCTTTTATTTTTAACTATGATACTATTTGTATTAGTTAAAAATTAATTAAATAAAAAATATGAATAAAATAATGACAGTATTGGTATTATTGTTAGTAATTGGCGGAGGGTTTTACTTTTATAAAATGAGGCAAAATACACCCGCGAAAATAGAAGTTATGAAGCAAGAGGAAAAAACAGAGAATAATGGCGATGATAAGGTAGTGGACGCAAAGAAAAAATCTTACTCAATGGATGAAGTTGTAAAACATAATAATGCATCTGACTGCTGGATGGCTGTAAATGGTAAAGTTTACGACGCAACCTCATTTGTCGGTAATCATCCTGGCGGCCCAGCTATTCTGAAAGGCTGCGGAACGGACGCGACTAAATTATTTGAAGAAAGACCCACCAATAATAAAGGACCGCATCCAGAGCAAGCCCGTGAGCAGTTGGCAAAACTATATATCGGTGAACTAAGTAAATAGGCGGTTAATTTAATTCTTGATGAATCTAAAAAAAAGGGACTTATTGAATAAAGGCTATATAACGTGCTATAATTCGCTCAATGTCAGAATTAGCCCGTCGCCACAGTGAAATCCTCAGAATAAAATCACTATCTCCTGAAGCTATTCTTCAAAAAACACAAAGAGTTAAAGAATCTTTTATTGGCTGGCCGATCCATAAAGGTCTCGATGGTTATCCCTATTCTCTATTTCCGCTCACCGATGGTCCAATTGATCCGTCTTTAGTCGAAGATATGGCTGATCTAATTATTCACAGTGACAAAAGAAATAATTTTGAAAAAGCTGATATTTTAGTGTCTGAGGGTGATCGCGGCGGTGGCTTGCTTGCTCAGGCGATCGGGACTAAAACAGGTATCCCGATTACTTTAGCCAATTGGCATGCAGTTCCTCCTAATGCTCCTGGAATCGTCAGTGTTACTGCCGCTATTGGATTTTCGGGTCGTGGAGATATCGCTATCTATGGAATTCAACCAGGACAAAATGTCATCGTGGTTGATGACCTTCTCAGTACTGGTGGCACATCCAAAGCTTTATTTGAAGCCATATTTAAAATGGGCGCTCATATAGAAGAAGCATTTTTTGTCGGTGAAAAAGTTAATCTTGGCGGGAGAAATAATATTGCGGAAAAATTTCCCAATATCAAAATAACATCATTTGCAAGGTTTATTTCAGAAGAAGAAAATGGTGTGACGATTGATGCAGATCTTTAATTATTAAATTGATTAAATAAATCTCTTGAATATGTTGGAAAATATAAAAGGTTTGGAATTTTCTCACCCAAGATTAAAAATCTGTAGTGATCTTCCGGGCATTGATTCATTACTATCTTCAATTAGGGCTGATAGAAGTGGAGGTGAACCTCTTAGACAAAATATTTCTGCAGTAGCTGAGATTATGGGACGAGATTGGGTGTCGGAGAATTATCCGGGAAGAGCTGGAACGATCATCGGCATCCCAAGAAGTGGAGTTCCAATGGGCAACGGATTAAACGCGGTCTTTCCTGGGTATGA
>Ga0247841_10000865_pt1 | contig 74489 bp, 57 predicted proteins | sample LaCruzMarch2015__2_FD_192410 | JGI IMG/M metagenome (GOLD analysis project Ga0247841, IMG submission 192410) | Freshwater microbial communities from meromictic Lake La Cruz, Castile-La Mancha, Spain - LaCruzMarch2015_18m | ecosystem: Environmental > Aquatic > Freshwater > Lake | place: Spain... | reverse complement strand
CGATGAAAAGGGTATACACTTCATAAAACAACAACCCAAAGGCATAAAGGAAAGCTGAAATGATCAAAAACCGGATTTTTTTCGTCTTTTGAAAACGGTATAGGAGCAAATAAGCCATCAACAACAACGAAAAAGAGAATGTAAAATAGAACGGATAGGTAACCAATAAACTGGTATGACGGGAAACCTGGGCAATAACGAAAAAGAGGAGTATAAACAAAAGGGATACGTCCCTGGATTTTGTTAAAATAAATACGATCCTGTAAAAAAGAAAGAGACAAAAACAGATGGGGATGATTTGAAATAGTTTAATAACAAATAGATTATCAACAATGTAGGATACATTATGAAAAGGTGCAACTATTAAATAATAAAACCGTCCCGACATTTCAGCCAGATATTTTGCATTGGTGAATTGATTGCCAAACAGGGTTGACGTGTAACTGGTCATATCGTCGGCACATCCTATTCCGGTTGTAAAAAGGGGATAGAACGAGATAACTGCAATAACAATCAAAGAGAGATAAAATAAAATCCCGGTGGTTATATGAACTTTGTCCTTAGACAAAAATTTGTAAATTGTATTAATGTTCATTGGTCAACACATTGAAATAAAAGTACATGTATTTCTAAAACCTGAAATAAATAAAGGGGCTGAACCCCGATGATGTAATGGTTGCCTCGCTTATAATAAATAGGAGGATGGCGATGATGGAAAAGGCGATCATCAGGCCGTTACCGGGATTGAAATAGAGTTTTTCAATCCAACCCTCTGCCTTTTTAAAAGCGCCCCAGAAAGAGAAAAAGATGGCAATGCCCAACATGGTCCAGAACTTTGGGTTCAGCCAGACCAGGTTTTCGGCGCCCTGAAAAGCAAAGAGTTTTCGCATTAAATACCAGGCTTCTTCAAGTGATTGCGAGCGGAAGATGAGCCATCCAACCATCAGGAAGAAAAAAGTGATGGCAATGGATGGGGCTTTTCCGGCCTTTTTCAGATACTTTACAAGGAAAAGCTTATCGAGGATGAGAAACACGCCCATGTAGGCGCCCCAGAGGATGAAGGTCCAGGCGGCCCCATGCCAGAAACCACACAATAAAAAAGTCACGGTGGTGGCAATGAGGTAGATGACTTTATCGGCGCGCAGCCCAATGTAATGTTCTTTGGGAAGTTTTCGGGAGGTGGCGTAGGCCAATGGAAGGAAAATATAGTCGCGAAACCAAAATGACAGGGTTATGTGCCAGCGGCGCCAGAATTCTGTAATGCTTTGGGAAATATAGGGAAAGTTGAAGTTTTCGGGCAGCCTGAAGCCCAACATCCGCGCCAGTCCGATGGCCATGTCGGAATAGCCGGAAAAGTCGAAATAGATCTGGAAAGTGTAAGCAATCGCACCGATCCAGGTGATGCTACTGGATAATTCATCGGGAGTGAGTGAAAATATCTCGTTGACAGTAACTCCAAGAACATCGGCAATCAGAACCTTCTTGGCCAGGCCAATGATGAAGCGGTAAAACCCTGTAAGGCGGTAATCGACGTTCTCTTGTTGCGACCTGTCATCGATCTGCGAAGAAATCTGACCTGGTCTTACAATCGGTCCCGATAACAGTTGGGGAAACATGAAAATGTACAGCGCATAATCCTGGAATTTCTGAAAAACCGGGTGATGTTTTTTATACACATCCAGTGTATATGACAATTTTTGAAAAGTTATAAATGAAATACCCAAAGGAAGAGCAATTCTGGTCCATTCGGATGGTTTCGACCCAAACCAGGAAAGGATGATTTGAAACTGGTCGACGAAAAAGTTCATGTATTTGAAATAGAGCAGCAGGGCAAGGTTCAGAAGAACGGACATCCAGAACAATGCCCTCCGTGCCGATCCGGTTTTCAGGTTCATCTGCCTGATAAGCACAAAATCGATCAGGACTGAACCCATCACAAAAAAAACAAACGTTGGGGCCCCCCAGGCATAAAAAAAGAGACTGGCGATGAGTAGAAACCAATTTTTGATTTTCTGGTCAACAATATAATAAATGATCAGAAAAAGGGGCAAGAAATAAAGTAAGAACAAACTGCTGCTAAAGATCATGAAGCTATTTATTTTTGGTTTTTAAGTGCATCGGTAAATAATCCAATCGCATCAATCCGCACCATCTCTTCAAGTGGAATTTTTCTTTCGATGGCTTTTTTCTTTACCGCCTCAAGCCAATTAGAACTTGATTTTATCTTTTGTTCAATCTCACGGATTTTATTTCCCGAAGATGTATCAAATTCTGCATACGCCGTCTCTATGAATCCGGTTCCAGGATCCCCGCCACCGGCTCCAACCTGAAACAGAACAACAATATTTTGACGTTCAACCGCGTCTTTTAAATTTATTTCGCTGGTGGTTTTAACCTTTGTGAACGATTCAGGGAATATTTCTTTATTATAATACCAAAACTCCTTATTACTGAAAAGTGTATCAATAATTCCTTGATCCCACCATCCCCAGAAAAAACTATCGCCGATAAAAAGACAAGAAGGCTTAGAAATTATGGGGTCATAATCGACCCTGAACTGAGGGTATGCCAATGAAACATGCGGAGCATCCCAAATCAGATTCATTGTTTTATTGATATCATCATCATTATGACGCGGTTGTTGTGAAATTTCAATGCCAGTCATGACCAGTTTAGGCATATTTATACCGGTTTTCGCTTTTATATAACGGGTTGCTGAATCTGCGGCAAGCCATGACCCATAATCAGTCCAATGAACACCTGTAGTAGGGAACAGGGCATATTTTGTAGTATCTTTCATTTGTCGGAACCATGGGTTGAAATCAAGAACATTGACGCCCTCTTCAGCGGCTTTCATGGTAAAATAATCCCGACCCGTTTGTTTGCGCTGCATTTTTAAAAACCGGTCTGGTATGCGTTCAGGGCAATAGGATCCTTTATCCGGTGGTATAAGAACAAACAGAAAAATTTTTCTTGTTTTCCACAAAACATCCTGGATGACTTTTAACATCCTGACTTTCTCATCAATTAATTTTTCACCAAGGAAATCCTGACCCAAATACCCACGAATATACCCTGTCGCAAAAAGTTCACCTTTTTTTCCTACAACTACCCTTTCGGCATGTGGTATTGAAAAAAAACTAAAATCTATCTGGTTATATAGCCTAACCAGAAAAGGTCGGAACCCGATGGAGTCATTAATATGTTTTTGATAATTAATCTGATAAGCGCCATTGAACCAGGATGAATCAGAAAATTCCGGTAATGGTGCAGATTCAAAAAACCCACGGAGAGGTTTTATATTAAACGAGTTAAATTCTTCTTGAAAAGACGGAATGCAAATCAAACCCAATAACAAAAAAAATATTCCTTTTTTAATAATGCCCATACCGTGCAAATGTAAAAAAATTCATCGATATGTAACAGGATGTGAAGGCTGATTTGCAGTATCAAGGGTCATCAATAGCCGGTCAACAAACCCATACCCCACATTCCCGTACCCGGCGTTGGTTTGCATAATGACAATTGCCTGGACGCGGCCAACCGTTTCCCGCAGGTTGATAAACCGGGTTTTCCTGCCGGTGGGGTAAGAACCGTAATATTGATCTTCGTCGTAGTACCAAAAATCGCGATTGGAGAAAGTATGGGCGATATAACCTGCATCGGACCAGGTGAAATAGAAGCTATCGCCGATAAACAGGGCCGCCGGGCGGACGGTCAACGTTTGTGCTGTATATCTCACTATCGGATAGGCCATAGGGGGATGAGGAACGGGAAAGATCAGGTTCATCCCATCCGCTATGTCGGCATCCCGGTCCCGGGCATTTTTTGATACGATCACATCGTCCTGCACAAGGTCCACCCATGGCTGTTGCAAACGGGCTTCCAGGTAACGGCTTAAGGAGTCGAAAGCTAAGTAAGACCCGAAGCTGCTCCAATGGATGCCCGTTTTGGGATAAAGCACATACCGCGCCGTGTCTTTTAATTTCAGGAACCAGTCGTTGAAATCGATGAAATTTACCCCGGCCGCTTCAAACCCTGATTTGTAGGATAAATAATTGGTTTTGCCTGATGCAGGTTTTCGATAACGTGAAGGGATTTTTTCGGGATAAAACGATCCTTTATCCGGAGGGAACACAACGACCAGTAAAACACGATGGCCTTTCCAAAGAAGGTCCTGAAGCCGGCGGACCTGTTCTGCCCTGGCACGAACTGGCCCGGCGCCGATAAAATCCCTTCCCGAATATGCATTGAGGTATGGCTCTTCAAACAGATATTGGTCAATCCCAACCACCACCTGGTGCGAATGGGCCATTGAGAAGAGGAAAAAATCTGTCTGGTTGTACAACCGGGCAAACCACTCCATGAACCCGACGGTGCGGTTGAGATAAAGGGACCATTGGTCCTGAAACGAACCCGACAGCAATTCCGGCCAGGTAAATTCCGGCTTTTCTGCCTGTTTAAAATATCCTTTCAGGGGAGAGAGATAAAATGGGCGGACAACCTTTTGGATCAAAGGCAGAAACAAGGCCCCGACAAGCAAAACAAAGATAATTTGTTTTGCCCTAAGGGTGGTGCTGTTCTTCATTTCCCTGATTTTGTTTCAAAGATAGCCGAAATTCATCATCTTATGGAAATTCAAAAACCTTGATTCCGATGTCGTCCACCAACACCTCCTTCTCGCCCCGGCACCAGAAATAGGCCTGAACAACGTCCGTAGGATCTTCCAGGTATGGGACCATATAATCCATACACACCTGGTTCCATTCATTTGGCTTAAGGTTTTCTTTATCCAGCGAGATCAAACGGTACTTATAAGCCGCTCCTTGCTGCATACAGGTAACCACCAACGCAACGCCAACTTCTTCGGGCTTACAGGTGAAATAGATAAATCCACATGCCTGGACCCAGGCAAAATCCTGCTGAGAGAGTTGGTCGTAAGGAATTTTGATCCCAGGCGAAAATTCATTCGTTTTATTCAGCCGCATGGAATATTTTCCACTTCTGGCCGTATCCATGCAGAAACCTTGGGTATTGGCAGGATCCGCATCTTCGAAATCATACCTTGCCAGCACTTTGGCCGTAAACTGGTCCGAAACCGGTAATCCCTCACGGTCTTCGTTTTTCCCAACCGGCTCCAGGTACATTTTATCCCGGTCCGTAACTGAAGTCTTTCCGAATATTCTCCAATAATAGCTTTTCGTCATCCTTGATGCATCTATTATGCCATGACGGTACTGCCAGGTCTGAAATAAGCTGAATCCTGTTAAAAGGATAAGAACAATAACGACCGGCCATTTAAACGGGTTATTCCGTTCCAGGGACCAGGTGATGAAAACGCCCAAGGGGATAGATAAAAGGAGGTACGATTCCATCATCGCACGCTGGCCAAAACTCCCGCCATACCACCAGGTGGGCCAGCTGGCAACTGTAAGGAGGTTGACGATAAAAAAGAGCAGAAACGCAATGAACACCGGGCGGTATTTCTTTGCCATTGTTATAAAACCCAGGATTGCAAACACCATCACCGGTGTATAGACCAACCAGCCTTTTTTATAGGAGAAGAGTACTTCCCAGAGGTAGGGTGCGATCCACTCAAGTTCTTCGCCTTTTTCATAGCTATAATAAAACCAGCTTCCTGCATGAATTTTCCAATAGAGAAGTTGCAGCCCGGCCACCATTATCAGCAGTAAAACCATGGTCAGCACTTGCCCGGGGTTTTTCCCTATTTTCAGCAGTTTTTCCCGGCCCCCTGTTTTTCCCCAGAGCCCCCACAGCAACGGAACCAGTACGATTACTCCTGCCGTTGGGCGTACCAGTACTGATAAACCGCACAGCAACCCAAGCGGCACAGCATACTTAAACTTTGGATCGGAATGCCAGCGGATGGTCAGCCACACGATCACGGCATAGATCGTAAAGAGATAATTGTGGGGCATGGCGCCATCAAATGCGGTAAGTTCGAAGTAATTGGTCCCAAGTACAATTATCAGGAAGGTTAAGGCTGAAACCCGATCACTGAAAAAATGCAAGAGGACTTTCCTGAAAAACCATAAGCCGATGATGGTGTAAACAACGCCGCCAAATGCCAGCGAAAATTGGTATGGAACCGTAAACCCATCCGGTGAATGGCCGAAAAGGTGGGCGGCGATATGGCCAATGATAAAAAAAGGGAAGTAGAGAATGGAAAGGCCCATGGGGTACTTCATCACATAATCGCCGGCTGGGCCCATATAGGCCTGGTAAAAACCGATCGTAGGATTGTAGGTTGTAAGAACCTGCTGGGCCCATGAAAAGTCGTTTATGCCGAGGTCGTGGTGTATGAACCAGGCAGGCAGGTAGAGGTAATACCCGAAAACATCCCAACTGATGATGGCCAGGCAGTTTTGCTCGTTCCAGTTTGGCGTGAACAGGCGGGTTGCAAGGATCAGGACTGCCACTAGGAGAAAAACCCGAAGAGATAGCGAATTGTTGAATTTTGTTTTCACAGATCAAAAAAATAGGGATTAAAAAATGCAATGTGGGATTAGAAGGGTAACATCCTTTTTGATCTTTTTGTAAAGGTTTTTAGAGAATTGACCATTCCCATTTCGCAAATGATAATACTCAAGGATATCAAATAAGTCACTTTTTGAATCTACGATGGTCTGAATGGCTTTTAGAAAAGCCGGATCTTCAATCTGGGCAATCCGTTTGATAATTTTACTTTTTAAAACCAGGGTATCCATTGTAATAATTTAATTGGTTAGGGCAAAGATAACGATATTATATTTGGTGACAAACATGAATATCCTTCTGTCAAGAGCCAGCCTGGTTATTTCAGCCAGGTTTTTGTTCATCAGAGGCTCTCCCCACCCATGAATTGTGACGAGACAGGCATGTTTCCCGGTCTGGTTAAAGGTTTTTTCATGGAGTTCAACCAGGGCAATTCCACCTGGCCGGTCGGAGGGTTTCGTTGTTTTCAGGTTGCTTTGCCGATTCCAACACGGGTTGCGCAGCCCGCAGCCGGGAGAAACCATGATCCGTGTTCTCAGCATGAAAGGCGAACAGGTCATGCAAGGCAGCTTCCAGGGCCAAACCCCGGTTGAGCTGGAGGTGGGCATGCTGGCAAAAGGCATCTACTTAGTGCAAATTCAAGCCAGGGAGGGGGTTGAAAGTAAGAAGCTGGTGATCCAATAAAATAATTGAGAAATGGGGAAAAGTCAGAACAATTTGATGTTTTGCCACGATCGTACCTGGATGTCGTTCCACTTTTGTTCCCTGTCGCCTCCATAAACCAGCGTTGCCGGCTGCCCTGTTTGACCTGACAGATCATTAAAAAAATTCATATTCCTGAAAAAATCGCCCGATATGGTTTGTCCGGATTTTATTTCAACCGGGTGTACATCCTTTCCGGATTCTATCAGAAGATCAATTTCATGTCCGGTTTTATCTCTCCAGAAGGTTATCGGAGGTTCTTTCCCATCATTGGAAAAGTTTTTATAAACATCGGCAATGACCATATTTTCGAATAGGCTGCCCCGGAGATAGTGCGATTCAATCTGGCTGTCCTGGTTGATCCCAAGCAGGGAACAGGCCAAACCGGTATCAAAAAAATAGAGTTTTGGCGATTTCACCAACCGCTTGTTGAAATTGCGATGATGGGGATACAGTAAAAAGAGGATATAGCTTGTTTCCAGCAACGATATCCATGCTTTTGCCGTGGAATGGGCAATCCCAGCTTCCTGTCCCAGGGCGGACAAATTGATAAGCTGCCCGGTCCTGCCGGCACAAAGTTTTAAAAAGCGGGTAAAGGCATTCAAATCGGTGATGTTTTTAATTTGCCTGACATCCCTTTCAAGATAGGTTTGTATGTAATTCGGATAATAGTCCTCCGGTGCAATATGTTTATCATACAAGCGCGGATAAAATCCCTGCCGGAGAACAGACCCATACCGTGAATGCAGCATGCCCGCATTTTTTAGTTCATCCAGCGAAAAAGGAAGGAGTTTTAAAACAGCTACCCTTCCGGCCAGGGACTGGCTGATCTTCTCAAGCAATAAAAAGTTCTGGGACCCCGTCAAAATGAACTGGCCAGTCTTACTGTTTTTATCCACCACCGACTGGATATAAGAAAACAGGTCGGGTGCCCGCTGGATCTCGTCAAGGATCAATCCATCCGGATGGTTTGCCAAAAATCCCCTTGGATCCGCCTGTGCATACAACCGCATATCGGGTTCTTCAAGAGAAACGTATTGATAATCAGGAAAAACCATACGGACCAGGGTAGTTTTTCCCGATTGCCTCGGCCCTGTAAGTGAAATAACCGGGAACTTCGTTGCCAGTTGGCGGAGTTTATTTTCGAGATTTCGATAAATCATGGGGCAAAGATAAGTAATAGTTGTCCAAATTGATAATGGCATTTGCAATTTGGACATATGATTGTAATATTTTACCTCGTTAGGACAAAGATAACGGGGGCTCTAAAGGGGAAAAATCAAAAAAGAAATTTTAAATTTGCAGGGAATCGGCCATCTCAATCAACGGAGCGGGATTCGTTATTCCTGAATTGCAATGAAAATACTCAAACAACTGCTATTCCTTCTGGTCCTGATTTTTTTGGCGTTTTCCTTTATCCAATATAAAAAACCCATCGTTAAAGAACCAGCCCTGAAAGGCTTCTTTCAACTGAAGGAAAAACCTTCCCTGAAATATTTTACCTGGCGCCGCTGGTTCTCCGGCGATTTCCAGAAAACATTTTCCGACAGGGTGAACGACCATATCGGCTTTTATAACACGCTGATCCGGATCAACAATCAATCCGATTACAGCCTCTTCGGGTTAATCCATGCCAAAGGCTTCGTGCAGGGGCTTGATGGGGTGCTTTACGAAGAAGACTATATCCATGAATATACCGGCGGTTATTTTATTGGAAAGCCGGCAATCGATAAAAAATTGGCGCGGCTGAAAAACGTCCAGGACAGCCTGAAGGCCCACCATATCCCGTTGCTGCTGGTTTATGAACCGGGAAAAGCCAGTTTTTGCCCCGAATACATTCCCCGGCGGTTCCACCCCGAATGGAGGGCACAATCAAATTATGCATACTTTCTGCAACGTTCGGCCGAAACCGGTGTCTCTTATCTTGACATGAACCGTTATTTTCTGCTGATGAAAGATACCGCGCGCCATCCGCTTTTTCCCCGCTATGGGATGCACTGGAGCCTTTACGGGGTCTTTTTTGCCATGGATACCCTCGTGAAAAGGATTGAAGCGGAAACCGGCAAACAATTACCAAATTTCACCATTCGCCACCTCGCTACCTCGCCAACTCCACAGGGCACCGATAACGACATCGGGGAACTGCTCAACTTGGTTTGCCCGCTTCCCCCCACCGAATGCGCCTATCCGGATGTGGTCTTTGAAAACGCACCGGAAAAACAAACCCTTGATGTATTGGTCATCGCCGACAGTTATTACCTGAACATCGTAGGGGATTATGGCAGCCGGTTGTTTAAAAATCAGGAATACTGGTATTACAACAACAAACTCTATCCCTATCAGAACAACAACCCGCCTGCTTATGTCGATAAAAACGACCTCCTGGCAAAACTTAAAAAGTTCGACCTGGTCCTGCTTATGGCCTCGGAGATCAACCTCCATTGCGGTTTCTGGAATTTTGCCGACGAAGCCTGGACAGCCTTTCATCCCGGTCATCCCGACCCCCACCTGTACCGCATCGAAAACCAGATCCGAAACGACCGCGAATGGTTCGGCTTTATGGCCGGAAAAGCATTTAAAAAGAGGACAACGCTGGAGGCGATGATCCACGAAGATGCAGCCTATGTTTTTTACAACAATTACCATTCCCTGGAAGGGAAAACCTATTCAGATACCATCCAATATATTGTTTTAACTATTAAAAACAACGCCGAATGGCTGGCTTCGGTTGAAAAAAAAGCGCTGGAACAAAACCTCCCGCCCGATACCATGCTTTTACGCGACGCTGTTTATATGTACCAACAATCGAAACTGAAGCCCTGATATGAAAAAAATTCAAACCATTATCTTCATAACCTTCATGGTCGCCTTTGCGGCCTGGTCACAGGCACAGGAATTCCCGGCTCTTCCCGGAAAAGAACCTGCCCCGCTGACCCCCCGGGAATTGTTTGTGCTGTCGAACATCCCCGAACTGAAACTCCCCGATTCCTATAAGGGCCCCAATGCACCGCTGTTACCGGTCAGCGTTGACAATTCACAAAAAAAATACTTTCGTGCCATTACCCAACAATATGGATATGAATGCGGACAATCGGCTGGGATTGCCTTTAATTTTACTTATGAGATCGACCGGTTGCGCGATTTAGCGGCCAACCAACCTCAAACTACCTATCCTACCCATTTTACCTGGGATTTTCTGAACGAAGGAGATAATTACACGGGGGCCAGTTTTTTCGATTCGTGGGAAATCGTCAGGGCCTGCGGGAACATGAATGTGGAAGAGTACGGGGGAACCCTCGGTTTTGGCGGGTGTACCCGTTGGATTACAGGGTATAACATGTACTACAGCGGCATGCATAACCGGATAACCAGCGTTAAAGCGGTCCGTGCCGATACCCCCGAAGGGTTGCTGGCCTTGAAATACTGGATGTATGACCATCTTGAAGGCGCGGGCGATGGCGGGGTCGGGAATATCTATGGTTCTTATTTCTGTACGCCGTCAACAGAGCTTCCGCCCAATACGCCGGAAGCGGGAAAATATGTCCAGACCTACTGGGGAAGTTATGCTTCGCACGCTTATACCGTTTGTGGGTACAACGACTCCATCCGTTTTGATTTCAATAACGACGATCAATATACCAACAACATCGATATCAATGGCGATGGCGTGGTGGATATGCACGACTGGGAAATTGGAGGGCTGAAGTTTGCCAATGGATATGCCGGAACGGGTTGCAGCAACCAGGGTTTTTGTTATACCATGTACAAAAACGTGGCTGATGCCATTGAATACGGCGGAATTTGGAACCATACCATTTATGTGCTCGATGTGAAAGAAACCTGTAGCCCGCAGATGACCATGAAAGTTACCATCAAACATACGGCCAGGAACAAACTAAAAGTCACTACCGGGATCAGTACCGACCTGGGCGCCACAATCCCATCCTTTGTGCAGGAATATCCCATCTTCAACTTCCAGGGGGGCGATTATTATATGCAGGGGGGAGGATCGGAAGCGGATAAAACCATCGAATTTGGCCTCGACCTGACCCCGCTGCTAAACCAGGTCAACAGCGGGGAACCGGTAAAATATTTTCTTCAGGTACAGGAACGGGACCCCTCCGGTTCCGATGCCGGTGAAATCGTTAAATGGTCATTGATGGACTATACCGGTGGAATCCCCATCGAAACCATCTTCCCTGCTACCCATATCACTATCCAGAACAATGCGACCACCCGCCTTGGCCAGAATTATACCATTGATTTCGAAAAACCGGAAATTGTTACCGATACCTTGCCTCCTGCCGTACTCTACCAACCTTATGACCTTGCCCTGACTGCCGATGGCGGAACCCCGCCTTACCTTTGGGACGTGAAATTTGATTATCCCGAAAACACCGGTACCGCCCCTTTCCCAATGGTGACAGCCCAGCAATTGGCCCTGACCAGCAACGATGAAGGCTACGCCGTTAAAACAATCGATTTCGACTTCCCGTTCTATGATCAAATGGTCAATGAAATCCATATTTATGCCAACGGTTTTATCGTATTTGACGATCAACCCTACCACCGTCCATACCAGGTTGACGATATGCTGTTGTTCAGGCAAACCAGTATTATCGCTCCCTTTTTGGCCGACCTGGCAGTTTATCCCTCTGCCGGGCAGGGCATCTGGTACGAAGGGGATGCCAACTATGCCATTTTCCGGTGGAAAGCTTCCATCAGCAACATGCAGGGAAGCACCAACCTGAATTTCGCGGTAAAACTTTTTCCCGATGGCACCATCGAATATTACTACGGCGATATGATTTATCCCTTCTCAACAACCTGGACCGGCGGTTTATCGGGTGGGGACAATAAAAACTACCAGTTTTCATTGTTCAACAATGCTACCTCCATCCCTGTCAATACCCTCGACCAATTCCTTACCTGTGGGTTCCCATCGGAAATGAGCATCACCGAAGAGGGCCATCTCACCGGTACCCCAACAAAATCATACCTGTCCAGCCCCATAAAAGTGATCGTTACCGACAACAACAATCTGTCATCGGTAAAAACCCTTCCTTTTAATTCCTACGGTTTGTTCCTTGAACCGGTGATCACTTCCGGTGGCGACAGCCTCATCGAATATGGCGAAACCGCAGAAATCTCCCTTCAGTTAAACAACATCGGCGATCAGGCCTTCCAGGATGTAACGGTTTCAATCTTCGTCAACGACCCTTATATTACTTTGGTTGACAGCATTATAGAAATACCTGTTATCAACGGATGGGAGACGCTGGTACTGCCCGGCGCCTTTTCTTTTGATGTTGGCGCGGAGGTTCCGGATAAACATCCTTTTCAGCTTACCTTTGAAGTAACTTCCGATATTCTTGATTTCGACCGTACCCTCAACCTGACAGCCCATGCACCGGTGTTGTCGGTTATCAATACCCATCTGTTGGATGGCGACAATGGCATGCTCGATCCCGGCGAAAGCGCCGATATCCTGATTACCTATAAAAATTGGGGGAGCGCCAAAGCTTCTTCCATCAACGTTTTGCTGAATTCGTTGGATACCTGTTTGACGATTAACCCGAACCAGGGGAATATTCAGGAACTCCTTCCCGATTCTGCCCGTACCCTTACTTTTCGGGCCACCGCCAGTCAGGATGCTTCGTTCCAGCATCTCTATCCGTTGGTATCGGAGCTTACGGCCAACCATGGTTTTTATATGGAGGATACCCTTTATCTGCTTTCAGGAGAAATTATTGAAGATTTTGAAACAGCCAATTTCGACAAGTTCCCTTGGTTTTTTTCCGGGCAATGGCCCTGGGTACTCCAATCGGCTGTGGTTGTCGAAGGGGATTATGCCGCCCGGTCGGGGGTTATTACCGATAATGCCGAAAGCGCCATGCACCTCAGCGTTGAGGTTTTAACAGGAGGGGAGATCAGCTTCTGGAAATATGTTTCCTGTGAACACGATGGCAGTGGCAATCTAAATTACGATTATCTTACTTTTAAAATCGATGGATTTGAAATGGGCCGTTGGGATGGCATTGTTCCATGGAACAAAGTAAGTTTTCCGGTATCGGCCGGCCACCACATCTTCTCCTGGGTTTATCATAAAGATTATTCGGTGAGCACCGGATGGGACGGCTGTATCATCGATGTCATCTCTTTTCCATTGATCGCAGGGGCTATCCCCGAATTGTCGGTTGGGCCGCTCTCTTTTGAAAAATCCTTAATTACCGGTCAAAGTGTTGTCGATTCCATCCAATTGGTCAACCTGGGCGGAGGGATTCTTGATTATTCGGTCATGGTTTTCGATACCACTGCCGCCAACCCTGTTTTTCCCGGAGAAAACATGTTTGGGTCGTCACTTACCTGTAACACCGCTGAATTTGTTCCCGGACAAGCATTTAACTGGTCATTTACCGCCCATAACAACAATGCCGATGCCGAGGGGATCAAACATATCAAACTCGATTTTCCACCGGGGGTCAATGTGGGCATGGCAACCAATTTTTCGGGCGGGTCGCTTGGGGAACTTGTCCTTCAGGTAACACCGGGGATGGGAAAAACCCTGAACTGGCACGGTGAAACTTCGGAAGGGCTTGGGGCGCTCCAACCCGGAGAAACAGCCACCGCTTCAATCACAGGCGCCATCGATGGGAACCTGATGGATGACCTGTTTATGGTTTATAACTTAGAAGGCGATAGCAACGGATCGTCCCCCCACCTGCAAGCCGGCCATGTCAAAATAACCAATACCGGATTGGGCAACGACTGGCTTACCATCGACAATCCAACCGGTTCGTTGACGCACGACCAAACCGCTACCGTCACTTTTACCATCGATGCCACGGGGTTGGAGCAAAAAACATATCGTTGCAGCCTGGTTGCCCGTGATTTTTATAACAATAAATTTGTGATACCGGTGACATTGCATGTGAGTTACCCGGTGGGTGTGGAGACGGAAGGCGATATCCAGGTAACCCGTTTGACAGGCAATTATCCAAACCCCTTTGCCGGTGAGACCTCCATCTGCTTTGAACTCGACAACCCTTCGTCCGTGACGGTTGCCATTTTTAACATGCAGGGGGTTGCCGTCCGTACCCTGGCCCATGAAGTGATGGCAAAGGGTCCGGGGCAGCTTGTCTGGGATGGGACCGACAACCATGGAAATGCCATTCCAGCCGGGATCTATACCTGTCGGATGACAACCCCAACGTATCGGGGGACAATTAAACTGATCTGTATCCGTTAAGCCATTGTGCATGAATAAAAAGTCGAAGAAAATAACCCTGCTTGGGGCACTTGTATTTTTCTCTGTGGTTGTCGTAGCATTGGGCATCCGGTATTTCCCGTTTACCCGCGTCATAAAATTGCCGGCAGCAGCCGAAAAAGAATTTGTAAATCCACAAAACCCGCAAACCCAAGCTCCGAATTCGCTTGGTTTTGATTTTGAAGTAGCCCCCGGGAAAGATATGCCGGATGGATTTTACAAAGGGCTGGCCCATTCTGGGCAATATTCAGTAAAAGCCTTCGGTCAAAACAGTTACAGCCTTACCATCGAACGGCCGGCAAAAGCGGTCGGCATCGAAAACCTGAAAGCGGTAGCCGTAAGTGCCTGGATTTACCTCTTCCCAACAACCAATGAAGTAAAAGGCACTTTCGTTTTTGCCGCATCCAATGAATTGGGCGTCAATGTTTTCTGGCAAGGGGTCGAAATCAGTGGCCCCGAAGTCCCTCAGGGAAAATGGTTTAAGATCAGTGGTTATTTCGACCTGGCTTCGGTTAATTTTAAACCCGATTATAAACTTCAGTTTTATTTTTGGAACAACAGCCGAACCGATATCCTGGTTGACGATTATTGCCTTGTTTTTGGTGGACCGGTGGACCGACGCGGCGATTCGGCCCTCGTGGACATGACACGGGGTGCCCCCGGTACCCCCCCCAACCCCCCCTTTCCGGTGGTTAACTTAGAATTGATCGCAACCACAAAACCGGTGAGCCCGGAAAAAATACCATCCGGGATCCCTGCCATTTCCGGAAATTTTCTTGGCAATACCACCGATGACCTGCTTACCACAGGATACCATGGCGAACTTATTCTGATTTCCTTTTGCCAGTCGGGGAAAGAATTCCGTCCGGTCAGGATAAGCAACACGGAACCGTTGGCTTCTCTTGGAAAAATTGTAACCCTTTTAAAGGGAAATTTCCTCCCGGGGACCGTTTCCCAGTTTATCCTGTCGGGAGAAAAATCGTGGGCCCTGGCCGGCGTTGAACCACTCAGGAATAGTTGCACGGAAAAAGGTCCCCTCCAGACAACCTTAAAAATATACTGGAAATCGGATTCTCCTATGCCATCAACCCTTGCCGGTGATTTTAACGGTGACCGCCGATCGGAAATCATTGTCCTGGATCCCAACGGGAGCTGGAAAATGATCTCCTTTGTCGCGCGTGAAAAAGAGGGTGGGGCCTGGAACGATTTTCCGGGACAAAATCCTGAACCAATACCGGAATGGGACCGTAACAAATATGAGTTGGAGATTACCCCTGGCCGTTTTATGAAAGATATTGCACACGACGTACTGCTAACGGTCGTCAGGAGCAAAAAGGATGGTAAAAAAGATTATACCCTACGCAAATTCACTGCCGGCCATTGGGTGCCGCTTTTTCCTGAAAAACAGGGATATTGCGGGAAAACATCCGGGCTTGACACCCTGGGCCCGGACGACCGGTTCTTTCTTCTCCATTGCGCGGAAGCGAATGAAACCCGGATTTTCAGATACGACCGCCATTGGCGTTTTGACCTGAAAGAGATCCGGTTTAACGATTCTTCTTTTCAAACCCTCGCGGCTGTCGATTTCCATGGATACCCGAAAGATCACAATCCCAAATACTACGAATCGCTGTCGTTGGCGGCCGGTAATTTTATTCATGGCCCAATGCCGGGCTTTTTTGTAACCGGACATATTGCAGCGGAAAAACACTATGAGGATATCCTGCCCGGTTTTTCTGCCCTCTATTCCCTTCCTGAAACTGGTAAAAAATAACCCATGCACCGAAAACCATCTTTTGTTTCAGTATTTCTTTTTATCCTGACCTTTGTATTGTCGTGGTTGTTTATTTCCTGCGGACAATCGACCCAATCGACCGAAACCACTACCGGGGCATTCACAGTAAAGGATTTCGATCCCATTGCCAACTGGAAACCGGGCCAACCCTTCTATCTGGATTACTTAGGCGCCATCGACAGTGGGTTTATTGTCCCCACAGAAAGGCAGGTGGAAGGAGGCTTTTTTACTTTTAAATTCAGGATTAAAAATACCGGCAACGTGCCACAGAAATTCTATTACAAAATTTATTATCAAAATGAATCCTACCGGTTTCCCGAAAGGGACCCGCTCGATACTGCCCGCCAACACCCCGATTGCTGGGAAAATTTTTATGGGAGCTGGGAAGAGGTAACGACAACGTTTGCCATGACCGATCTAATTCCGGACGACGGGAAATTTCATCTTGTCGAAAATAAATTTCGTATTGTGGGAAATCCCCGCAATGAACAACGGTATTATGAAAATGGCCGGAATGACCGCTGGAAACGAAATCCCCGGGTCGGAAAATATGGTTTTATCCTGGTGGTGGCCACACCTGAAAACATAGAACAAAACCAGATACCGGCCGGGGTACAGAACATCGGCGTGAAAACGGAAACGGGATTTATTAACCCCTTTTTCTATTTTCTGTACGGTCCGGGAAAAAACCTTAAAAATTGCATTGTCCAGCCTTCCCAGGGGAAACTTGCCGTGGTTGCCAATCCCGATCCGGGCGCCGGGATATACATAAACCCGAACGCTTTTTCGCATGAGGTTGCTGAAAAAAACAAAAAGGACGGATGCGGGCCCGATAGCTCCCTTTACCGTAAAGCCGCTTTCGACCAGTTTGTCCACTATGTTGACCCTTCAACAAAAATGAACAATATCCCACTGATCAGGGATGTTTTAAACGAGCCTTATTCCCGGATGGATTACAACTGGGACAGACGGTTTTACCGGAAAGAAGAACTGGTAGCCATCACGGCAACGGTTGCCCCACGGCCTTGTGAAACCGTGATATCCGATCCGGTCAACCACACCATCCGGATCCGGAACCCAAAATCGGAATTTGGGAAGTGGCAAAAACAAAATGTAGGGGTGATAACCAGGCATGGCATGACCTACGGGAAATGGACCGTTAAATGCAAACTGACCGAATTGTTAAACCGCAACAATATGTGGAATGGCATTACCAATGCCATCTGGCTGATCACCATGAGCCAGGCCGACTGGAATTTCAGGCGCGATTGCAACAAGGGCGGGTATATGGCCAACTATTATGGCGGCCAGCAGGACCAGCGCGTAAAAAATGTTGGTTATTCCGAAATCGATTTTGAGATATTGAAAACGGTCCCCTACTGTCCCTCCTGGGTCTTGCCACCGGCGTATAACCAGGGCACCGACGATCAGTACCAGGTTCAGAACTGGAACGTTCCTTTTCCCGAAGAGATCCTGGCCGACGACGACAAGATCATGGTGTCGTGTACCAACTGGGACATGGCCTGTTGGCAACCGAAAGAGTTCCACGATGGGTGTTATCCCATTCGTTACCACGACAAAACATACTGGGCGCACCGGTGGGACAAAAATTACCGGGCGCTTACCGAGAAAACCCCGGAACCCGATGATGAATTGTTCGGTTCTGACTATTATTATTTTCAGATCGATTGGCAACCCGATAAGATCATCTGGCGGATTGGCCCGTCAAAAGATAACATGCGGGTGGTGGGCTACATGGACGAAAACGTGACCTCAATCCCGAACAACCAGATGTTGCTGATCATCACACAGGAGTATCACAACACGAAGTGGTGGATTGGTTCGGCTTATGCACAGGACAACATCCCCTTCCCGAAAGTAGATTATGAGGGCACGATTTATGAGTTGACCATCGAATAATTCCTATTATACAAAAAAGCATAGCCTGACGGATACCCATCGGAACTGAATGATAAACCGATAATTTTGCCACCGGAAGGCATTAAAAACAAAAAAAATGAAAGTAATCGTATTAGGTGCAGGCCTTGTTGGCGGCCCCATGGCCATCGATCTGTCGAAGGATAAAAATTTTGATGTCACCTTAGCCGATATCCGGAAGGAAAGTTTGGAACGAATTGCGAAAAACCATTCCGTTTCGGTTATTGAAACCGATTTAAGCGATCCCGGCAGGGTTGGCAAACTGGTTTCTGACTATGATATGGTAGTAAATGCCGTACCAGGGTTTATGGGATTTCAGACGTTTAAAGCCATCATCGAAGCCGGAAAAAATGTGGTTGACATTGCTTTTTTCATCGAGGACCCGTTCCAACTTGATGAACTGGCAAAAAAGAACAACGTGACCGCCATCATGGACATGGGCGTTGCGCCGGGCATATGCAATGTCCTCATCGGATATGCCGATTATCTCCTCGATAAAACCGAAACCGTAAACTATTGCGTTGGAGGACTTCCTGAGGTAAGGGAATGGCCCTGGGAATACAAAGCGGTATTTTCGCCCATCGATGTCATTGAGGAATATACGCGCCCGGCACGATATCTGGAAAACGGGAAGATGGTTGTCAAGCCGGCGCTCAGCGATCCGGAGTTGTTGAATTTTCCAGGTATTGGCACTCTGGAAGCGTTCAATACCGATGGTTTGCGTTCACTGGCATCGACGATACAATGTCCCAATATGAAAGAAAAAACACTCCGCTATCCGGGCCATATTGAAAAAATGCGTGTATTGCGTGAGATGGGCCTGTTTGGGGGCGACCCAATCGAAGTTAAAGGACAAATGGTGCGCCCCATCGACTTAACAGCCCAACTGCTTTTCCCGAAATGGAAATTGCAGGAGGGCGAAGTGGATATCACGGTTATGAAGGTGATGGTGGAAGGTAAAAAAGAAAACAGGCAGATCCGCTATACCTGGGACCTGTTTGACACCTACGATGCACACACCGGCATTCATTCTATGGCACGGACCACCGGTTATTCTGCAACCGTTGCTTTGCGCATGGTCGCATCCGGCCTTTATGCCCGCAAAGGGGTCATCGTCCCGGAATACATTGGCCAGGAACCGGATTGTGTCGATTATTTGCTCAAAGGGTTAAGAGAGCGGGGGGTCGTTTATACTTTTGACCAGAGCGAATTGGGGGAGGAGTAGGACAACCGGTTTGACAGGTAGGATTTTATGCCCGAAAATTAAAATTCATCGGGATTGATCACTTGTTTCTTTTTCTTTCCTTTGGAGTTTGTTTTGGAATCATCTTCCCCGCTGCAACTGAGGTCAATATCGAGCTCTTTTTTGAGCGGGTCGAATTCGCGTTTGGAGATATGCAGCGACGGATCGGCATAAACGCGTTGCATGTAAAGTGCCCAAATGGGCAACGCCATGTTGGCGCCCTGACCTAAGGTGATGGTCCTGAAGTGGGCGGCCCGGTCTTCACAACCAACCCAGACCCCGGTTACCAGATCGGGGGTTATCCCCATAAACCAGCCATCGCTTTGATTCTGGGAAGTACCGGTTTTACCTGCAATCGGGTTGTCGAAACCATATTTGTAGCGCAGCCGGATGCTGGTACCTGCCTCAACCACCCCTTTCATCAACTGGACCATCAACCAGGCGGTTTCTTCGCTGATCGCCTCCTGAGATTTGGTATTGAAGGTTTGCAGAATATTGCCGTTTTTATCTTCGATACGTGTTATAAAGGATGGTTCGATGTAAACCCCCTTATTGGCAAAGACGCTCATCGCCCCGGTCATTTCATACAGGGAAAGGTCGCACGACCCTAAGGCTATGGAATAAACGGCAGGAATATCGCTGGTAACGCCCATTTTCCGGGCTATGTTAACGACCGCTTTTGGGGAATATTTCCGGATAAGTTGTCCCGATACCCAATTGTTTGAATTGGCCAATGCCCATTTCAGGGTAACCAGTTCCCCGCGCCTCAGGTCGTCGGAATTTTCAGGGGCCCACACATCGCCATTGTCTAATTCGATGACTGGTTGAACATTGGGATATCTGGAACAGGGCGATTCACCCTCCTGCATCGCCAGGGTATAAAGGAATGGTTTAAACGTGGACCCCACCTGGCGTTTGCTCAGTTTTACATGGTCGTATTGGAAAAACCGGTAATCGATTCCGCCAACATAGGCCCTGACCTGACCGGTATGCGGGTCCATAGACATCAGCCCCGATTGCAGGAAGAATTTGTAATACCGGATGGAATCCATCGGGGTCATGACCGTATCGATTTCCCCACGGTAAGAAAAAACCTTCATTTTTGCCGGGATACTGAAGTCCTGAAGGATTTGGTCATCGGTATAGCCTTCGGTTTTCAGATGAAGATAACGGTCGGATCGGCGCATGGCCGACATCAGCAGGTTGTTGATTTCTGTTTTTTCATTTTTTTCAAAAACGAAGGGGGCGTTGGGCATGCCTTTCCAATGGGCGAAAAAGGAGGGTTGTAACTCATTCCCAAGATATTCGATCATGGCCTGTTCGGCATATTCCTGCATTATGTAGTTGATGGTCGTATATATTTTTAACCCGTCGCGATACAGGTTGTACGGGGTGCCGTCATCGCGCTGGTGTTGGGAACACCATTCGTTCAGTACCATCCTGAGATATTCGCGAAAATAGGTGGCAATGCCGGTGGTATGGTCCTGGATCCGGTAATTGGCCATATCGATGGGCAGGGTTTTAACCGAGTCGAATTCTGCCTGGCCGATGTAATCGTATTTGACCATTTGTCCAAGGACGACATTGCGCCGTTCAAGCGAACGTTCCGGGTTTCGCACCGGACTGAACCTTGTCGGGGCTTTCAGGGCGCCAATGAGGACTGCGGCTTCTTCAACCGTAAGCTGGTCGGGTTCCTTGTTGAAATAGGTTTTGGCGGCCGATTTGATTCCGTACGACTGGCTCCCGAAATCGACCGTATTGAGGTACATGGCAAGGATTTCATCTTTCGAATAGTTCCGTTCCAATTTGATGGCAGTGATCCATTCTTTGAATTTGATCATGACGGTTTCCAGAAACGAACGGTTTTGCTTTCTGGGAAAAAGATTTTTGGCAAGTTGCTGGGTGATGGTGGAGCCGCCCCCTTTTGATGAGCCGGTGACCATTCCCCACATCACCCTGACTATGGCAATCATGTCAACGCCCGAATGTTCTTCATAACGGGCATCTTCGGTTGCGATCAGTGCATTGATCACATTGGGTGAAATATCCTGGTATTGGGTATTGGAACGGTTTTCGATATAATATTTCCCAAGGAGTTTGCCATCGGATGAAAAAACTTCGGAAGCCAGGTTGCTTTTTGGGCTTTCAAGCTCCTCAAAAGTGGGCATCTTTCCGAAAAAACCATAGGCAATCCCAATGAAAAATGCAGCTATCAGAAGGATGACAACAAGATACGAGACCCAAAACCCAATCAGGTACTTTTTTGTATGATGCCCTTTTTGCGGCCGTTGTGCCATATCGTTTAGGATTGGGATATGTGAAATGGAATGGTTCATTCTTTTTCGATGCGTAAGCCGACATCATGGATGCCTTTCAGTTCATTGACCCTCATGGCTTGCTCAAGTTCAAACCGGTATTTCCCCTTTTGTTTAAATTTTACCCCTTTTTGAAAAAGAAATTGGTTGTATTTCACGTTGCCCATGCCCGAACCCAGCCAGCGGCCGTCGTTTCCGGCCAGGATCAGCTCAACGGTATCGCGCGACATACGGCCATCGGGGAAAGTTGTGGCAATAAAAATATAGAGGTTGCTGTAAGGATATTCCACTGCGTTGCGGACCGAAAGATAAAAATCGTACCGCGATAAAATATCATCAATTGGAACCTCAAAAATGGGTTTGTCCTGTACATTCCAATTCCCGTTTTGAATGGTTTTATTTTCATCGAAAATCCGGTTGGGCCCACAAGCCGCAAGAATGGCAAGTGAGAGGATGAACAACGACAGGGTTATAGTTTTTGGTTTGATGGTCATTTTCCCGGTCCCAAAAAACAGGTTACAGGTGGTCGAAACGGGTCAGGTCATCCTGTCCGGCGCCACTTTCAAATTGTGATTTTTTCTCTTTTACCTGGCAATAATCTTCCAGCTTATCCGGCAGGTTCCCTTTTTTATTTTCTTCCTGTATCAGGATCACCTGATCCACCGGAATGGCCAACAAGTTGTTCATGTCACTGACGTAGGAATACCACATTATCCTTCTGAAAATATCGGTTTTTTGATGAACGGCCTCCCCGCGTTTGGTTTTCAGTCTGAGTTCGGGGTCCGGGATGCCCTTCAGGGCATCAAGGTAGGTTTCGTATTCAAAGTTCAGGCAGCATTTAAGTTTGCCGCATTGACCGGCCAGTTTTTGTGGATTGAGCGAAAGTTGTTGAATACGGGCTGCACCGGTGGTCACCGATTTGAAATCATTGATCCAGGTTGAACAGCATAATTCGCGGCCACATGGGCCGATACCGCCCAACCGGCTGGCTTCCTGACGGGCGCCGATCTGGCGCATCTCAATACGTATCTTGAACTCTTCCGCCAACAATTTGATCAACTCCCTGAAATCGACGCGGTCGTCGGCGGTATAGTAAAAAATTGCTTTGGTGTTGTCGCCCTGATATTCAACATCGTTAATTTTCATCTGTAAACCCAATTGTTCGGCAATTTCCCTTGAACGGTACAGGGTCGATAATTCCTGTTCCACAGCGGTAATCCACTTTTCGATGTCGGTGAGACGGGCTTTACGGTAAACTTTTTTTAACTCTTCCAATGAATTCTGGGGATTTCTTTTGCGCAGTTGGACCCGCACCAATTCACCGGTCATGGAAACAATCCCGATATCGTGCCCGGGGGAAGCTTCTACGGCAACCATATCTCCAATCTGAAGTTCCATGTCGGGGGGCATCCGGAAAAATTCCTTACGGCTGTTCTTAAACCTTACCTCTACAATGTCATGGCGTTTCGATTCAACGGGGGGTATATCCTTCATCCAATCTAAGGAATCAAATTTGCTGCACTGGTGACCAAAGGAAGATTCGTTTTTATGATACATCCTGGGTGGCTGACAACAGCCCCGGCTTAAAAACGGGTTGAAAGGCTTTTTGGCAGGAGTGTTGTCGAACAGTTCCCGGTCAAGGTCGTTTTCTTCCTGAAATGCATTTTCAACCGGCAGTCCCGGGATTTCTTCGTTATTTTCCATATCCTTTAAAAATCAGGACAAAGGTAAAGAATTCGGTTTAAAAAGCCGAACAATTTTAAGGGAAAGGTCAAGGAAAAGGGTAGGGCCATGGGCATTGCGTTCTACATGAAAAATGGCCATATTGAAAAGATCGTTGAACCCCTGTAGGTTTCCCTGGTGGATAAAAGGAGAAAAATCGCGGATAAATTTTAATTCATCCCCTTCAATGCCCGCTGGCAAGTAGCCCCGGTAATTGATGGAGGCACAAAAACCGGCAACTTTCAACCCATAAGAAAAAAACCCTTTTTGTTTTTCACGGCCCATACGCGCAAGGGTGGCAGTAAAAGGGACCAGTTCGGCTATTTTTCCACTAAAACAAAGCCTCATCCACTGCCGGAACGGCTCAAAGAAACCCGCGTCTTCTTCGCTGCTAACCGGCTGAAGCGAAACGGTTCCGGGAATTTTTACCTGAAAGGTCCGCGATACAATGGTTTTTATTATTTGTTCGGGGTCTTCCGATATCAGGAGAAACAAGGTTTTTTCGGGAGGTTCTTCCAGGATTTTCAGGATTTTCGGGGCAGCCGAAGAATAGAGCCTTTCAACCATCCACAGGATCATAACTTTGTAATCGGATTCATAGCTCTTATAACTGAGCGTGGTTACGATTTCATTGCAATCATCGGCATTGATGATCCCCTGCTTGCTCTCCAGTCCGATGGTCTCATACCATCCCTGAAGCCCGACATGATAATGGTTCCCGATCAAAAAATTCCGCCACGCTTCAATAAAATGTTTGCTTTGTGGTTTTTTTGTTACCCGCTGGGTGGTTGCTACCGGATAAATAAAATGCAGGTCGGGATGGATTAATTTCTGATATTTGATACAGGAAGGGCAGGTGCCGCACGAATCGTTTATCCCCTGTTTGTTTGTGCAGTTGATATACTGGGCATAGGCGATGGCAAGGGCGAGTTTTTCCGATTTTTCAGGGCCGAAAAACAACTGGGCATGGCTCACCCGCTGGTCTGTGACCGTTTGTATCAACTTTTTTTTGATCCCTTCCTGTCCTTCTATTTCACTGAACCGCATCGCAAAAAAAAATTAAAAGCAATCATTTTCCAACCTGGTATCCATAAACGAAGTCATTGCCAAAAAATTTCAGGGACAATGACCGGAATTTTTATCCGGACCGGCACTCCTGTTACAGGCACCAGCGATAACGATTTTACCTGATACGGCAATGCTTTTTTAATTTTTCCGGCAAAAAAAATCTTCGAATCGATCTCTACCGGTTTAAAACGGACCATCGTAGCCATAAATTTTTTTATAGCTTAATCCGTTGCACGGTTCAAAAGTAATACGAAGCGTTCAATTTTTTTTACTTTCCTGCCAGTGCCCCGCCGCTGAGGTTTATCCAATCAATTTAGCGGCCATAAATTCGCGGTTCAGGCGGGCTATGTTTGACCTGGAAATCAGTTTGGGGCATTCGGCTTCACAGGCATACGTATTGGTACAGTTGCCGAAACCGAGTTCGTCCATTTTTTTGACCATTTTTTTAACCCGTTCTTTCGCTTCTACCTGTCCCTGGGGCAACAGGGCAAACTGTGATATTTTGGCAGAGACAAACAACATGGCCGAGGCATTTTTACAGGCCGCCACACAGGCGCCGCATCCGATACAGGCCGCCGCATCCATGGCAAGTTCCGCGTTTGTTTTATTGATCAGGACACTGTTGGCTTCTACACCGCCGCCCGTATGGACCGATATATAGCCCCCTTCCTGGATGATTTTATCAAGGGCCGTACGGTCAACCATCAGGTCTTTGATTACCGGGAAAGGCCGGGCCCTCCAGGGTTCAATGGTAATGGTTTCGCCGTCTTTAAATTTTCGCATGTGAAGCTGACAGGCTGTAACAGCATCGTCGGGCCCGTGGGGACGGCCGTTGATGTACAGGCTGCACATGCCGCAAATCCCTTCGCGGCAATCGTGGTCAAAAACAACCGGGTCCTGTCCCTGAAGGATCAATTGTTCATTTAAAAGGTCCAACATTTCCAGGAAGGAACAATTCGGGGAAATATTATCAATGGGGTAAGTTACAAACTTACCGGTGGATTTCGCATCCTTCTGTCTCCAGATCTTCAGCGTCAGCTTCATATTTCTTTGTTAATATAAATTCAAAATTTTCAAATAGGTTCAATGGGCTATCGATGGTTCGATTATTTATACACCCTTTGTTTAACCTCAATCTCTTCATAATCAAGGGGTTCCTTGTGAAGTTTAAATTCCCCTTCCGAAAGGTATTCCCAGGCGGCGACATATTTATAATCCTGGTCGTTGCGCAGGCATTCGCCCTCTTCGGTATGATATTCTTCCCGGCAATGGCCGCCACAGCTTTCGTTGCGGTTAAGGGCGTCGATGGCCATCAGTTCTCCCAATTCCAGGAAATCGGCAACACGGTTGGCTTTTTCCAATTCGGTATTGAGTTCGTTGAGGTTTCCCGGAATTTTTACATCTTTCCAGAATTGTGACCGTAAATCCCGGATCAGCCCAATGGCTTTTTTTAACCCGGGCGCATTCCTTCCCATTCCTACATATTCCCACATAATCTTTCCCAATTCTTTGTGAAAATGGTCAACGGTATGGGCGCCTTTTACGGCCATTAATTTTTCGAGGCGGAGCTGTACTTTTTTTTCTGCTTCCGCGAATTCGGGTTTGTCGGTCGATATTCTGGGCACTTTGATCTCTCCCGAAAGATAATTCTGAAGGGTGTAAGGGAGAACAAAATATCCATCGGCCAGACCCTGCATCAATGCCGAAGCGCCAAGACGGTTGGCCCCATGATCGGAGAAGTTGGCTTCGCCGGCAACGAACAAACCGGTTACCGTGCTCATCAGTTCATAATCGACCCAGGTCCCGCCCATCGTATAGTGTACTGCCGGATAGATCATCATGGGATTTTCATACGGGTTCTCGTCCACGATTTTTTCGTACATCTGGAAGAGGTTCCCATATCGGTTTTCAATCGTGTGTTTGCCCAATCGCCCGATCGATTCTTTAAAATCAAGAAACACGGCCAGTCCGGTTTCACCGACGCCATAACCGGCATCGCACCGCTCTTTGGCTGCGCGTGAAGCCACATCGCGTGGCACGAGGTTCCCATAAGCGGGATAACGCCGTTCGAGAAAATAGTCGCGGTCTTCTTCCGGAATATCGTTGGCTTTGAGTTTTCCATTCCGGTGGGCTTCTGCATCCTCTTTCTTTTTGGGTACCCAGATGCGGCCATCGTTGCGCAGGCTTTCGCTCATCAAAGTGAGCTTCGACTGATAATCGCCATGGACCGGGATACAGGTTGGATGGATTTGCGTAAAACAGGGATTGGCAAAGAAAGCCCCTTTTTTGAATATCTGCCAGAGGGCACTGGTATTGGACCCCATCGCGTTGGTGGAGAGATAAAAAACATTGCCGTATCCTCCGGTAGCAATAACGACCGTATGCCCAAAATGGCGTTCCAGCTTTCCGGTTATCAGGTCACGGGCGATGATGCCCCGGGCTTTTCCATCGATAATTACGACATCCATCATCTCATGACGGTTGAAGAGTTTTACCGTTCCCAATTTGATCTGACGGCTTAATGCGCCATAAGCGCCAAGGAGCAATTGTTGCCCGGTTTGGCCACGGGCATAAAACGTTCGTGAAACCTGTGCCCCGCCAAAGGAACGGTTCTCAAGCAATCCGCTGTATTCACGGGCAAAAGGGACCCCCTGCGCCACACATTGGTCAATGATGGCATTGCTCACTTCGGCCAACCGGTAAACGTTGGCCTCCCTGGACCTGTAATCACCGCCCTTGATGGTGTCGTAAAAAAGACGGTAAACCGTATCGCCATCGTTGGGATAGTTCTTTGCGGCATTGATCCCCCCCTGGGCAGCTATGCTGTGCGCCCTGCGGGGACTGTCCTGGTAACAAAAAATTTTGACGTTAAACCCCATTTCGCCAAGGGATGCAGCAGCCGCTGCACCGGCCAGGCCGGTACCAACGACTATAATATCAAGTTTGCGTTTGTTGCTTGGGTTGACCAGGTTCTGATGGTCCTTGTAATGGGTCCACTTTTGGACAAGCGGGCCTTTGGGAATCTTTGCATTGATTTCAGCCATAATGCCTATTGGATAAATAAAAAGTAAACGGGAATGATGATAAAGCCTAATGGGACGATGATTGAATAAAGGGCGCCAAACCAATGAATGAAATTATTGTATTCGGGATGGTTGACCCCCAGGGTTTGCCAGGCAGCCTGAAAAGCATGGTTCAAATGGAAACCAAGCACAATGAACAAAACAATATACAACAACGAATAAAAAGGTTGTACAAACAAAGCCCGCGCTATGTTATAGAAATCGGGCTCCCCTTCGATAAGATGAGGGGCGCTGATCCATCCCAGTTTCATAAAGTAAAAGTTTATAAAATGGATGATCAGAAAAATCAACACAATCCCTCCGGTATAAATCATGTATTTCGACATGAACGGGGTATAGGTCTTATTGAGTATCCTGTACCTTACCGGCCGGGCCATCCAGTTTTGTAACTGAAGGATGATACCAAGCACGATGTGTAAAATAAAACCCCCCATGAGAACGACTTCAAAAACTTTTATCACGTAGTTCGTCCCCATGAAATGGGCGGCTGCCGTAAACCAGGCGCCTCCGTCGTCCCTAAGCAAACAGAGATTGATGCCAAGGTGTACCACCAGGAAGATCATCAGAAAAATACCCAGAAATGCCATCCAGATTTTTTTTGTGATCGAAGAAAATCGTAAAAAAGAAGAATCCATAACAACCTTTTAATATATTTGTTCACTGTTTCAAAATTAGAATGATTTATCGTTCAAAAAAAAAAACCATTAAAATATTTCACAATTCAAAACCAATCTAAATTATGTTTGCAACCGATGTTTATGTGGAACGCCGTAAAAAAATCCGGGCCGGGCTTCCCGGAGGAATTCTGTTATTTCTTGGAAACCAGGAAGTTCCATTCAATTATCCAGCCAACACCTATGCTTTCAGGCAGGACAGCAATTTTTCCTATTTTTTCGGGTTGGACCATCCCGACTTTGCTGGCGTTATTGACTTAGAGGAAGATAAGGAGTGGATTTTTGGAAATGATGTTGACCTTGACGACATTATCTGGATGGGGAAACAGCCCTCGGTTAAAGACCAGGCCGCACAGGTCGGGGTTATAAACACGGTCCCCCTGAACGAGCTGGGAGCCTTTATTGCCACAGCGCTGGAAAAAGGGCGTACCGTCCATTTTGCCCCTCCCTATCGCGGCGAAACCATCGTATGGCTTTCCGAACTGTTGGGGGTTACCCCTGCTGCCGTAAAAACGAAGGTTTCCACGGAATTGGTAAACAATATTATTAAGCTCCGCATGAAAAAGGAGGCACAGGAAGTGGCCGAAATAGAAAAAATGGTCGATGTGGCCTATTTGATGCACACGACGGCCATGAAAATGGCCAAACCCGGGATTGTCGAACAGGAAATTGCCGGAACCATCGAAGGCATTGCCATTTCCCGGGCTGGCGCTGTATCTTTCCCTGTAATCCTATCGGTGAATGGACAAACGCTCCACAATCATCACCATGGCAACATCCTGACGGTAGGCCGGATGATGGTCGTGGACGCAGGTTGCGAAAACCAACTTCACTATGCCAGCGATATCACCCGTACGGTACCGGTAGGAGGGAAGTTCAACCTTCGTCAGAAAGAAATTTATGAGGTGGTCTTAAATGCCAACATGAAAGCAATCCAGGCGGTAAAGCCCGGGACCCCTTTCCGGGACATCCATCTTCTGGCCGCGACCGAAATTGCCCGGGGCCTGACTGCCTTGGGAATCATGAAAGGCAATCCGGAAGAAGCTGCCCGGAAAGGGGCACACACCCTTTTCTTCCCTCATGGGCTTGGCCATCCGCTGGGGCTTGATGTGCACGACCTCGAAGGAATGGGCGAAAACAATGTAGGGTACGACGAAGAGACAATCAGAAGCAAAGAGTTCGGCCTGGCCTTTCTGCGCTTCGGGCGAAAACTGCAGGAAGGGTTTGTAATGACCATCGAACCCGGCGTTTATTTTATTCCGGAACTGATCGATATCTGGAAAAAAGAAAATAAATTGGCTGAGTTTATCAATTACGAAAAGGTTGAAACCTACAAGGATTTTGGGGGCATCCGTATCGAAGACGATATCCTGGTCACCTCCGGCGGGGGCCGCGTATTGGGAAAACCCATTCCCAAAACAGTTTCGGAAATTGAAGCAATCATGCAATAACTTGTCCCTGCCCGAACCTGAAGAACCGATAGTCCATATCGCCGAAGTAAGCCAGGGGCATGGAAAACGGATAGGGAAATGACCACAGACGTCCATCACCGGAATTACCGCTATTTTGACCTGATCATGGCCGCTTTTGTCATGTCGCTTTTGTGTACCAACCTGATCGCTGCCGAAAAGGTAATATCGCTTGCAGGGGTTGATATCAGCGCCAGCATCCTTTTTTATCCGTTAACTTTTTTTTTCAATGATATCCTGACGGAAGTATATGGTTATACCCGCTCCCGGAAAGTAATCTGGATGGGTTTTATATCCCTTATCCTTGCATCCCTGATGTCGACCATTGTTGTGGCGCTTAAACCTGCGCCTGGTTGGCCTTATCAGGAAGCCTTCCGGGAAATCTTCGGACAAACGCCCCGGATTGCCCTGGCCTCTCTGCTTGCTTTTTTTTGTGGAGAATTCTTCAATTCGTTTGTGTTGGCAAAAATGAAAGTATTGACCAAAGGAAAACATCTTTGGATGAGGACCATTGGATCGACGGTGGCCGGACAGGCCGTTGACAGCGTTATTTTTTTTCCGGTAGCTTTTTATGGTTTCTGGTCGAACGACATCCTGTTTATCGTGACCATGACCAGTTATGCCGGAAAAGTACTTTGGGAAATAATTGCCACCCCCCTGGTTTACCGGGTTGTTCATTTTTTAAAAACTAAGGAACAGGAGGATTTCTATGATTATGATACCAATTTCAGCCCTTTTATCCTAAAGGATATATCCCTTCACAAAATCGTTACTAAAAACCGGAACAAAGATGCCAACCATTAAAATTAAAAAGAAAAACCTGTTTTACAGTGAAAAAGGAAGTGGGAAAGCCCTTGTGCTGCTTCATGGTTTTACCGAATCGTCTGCCATCTGGGATGCCTTTGCCAAAGATTTATCAAAAAAATATCGGGTAATCTGTATCGATTTGCCGGGACATGGCAAAAGCGAATGCCTTGCTGCTGTTCATTCGATGGAGCTCATGGCCGATGTGGTTTTTTCGGTTTTAAAGAAACTTAAAACCGGGAAATGCTTAATGGTAGGGCATTCCATGGGCGGGTACGTGGCCCTTGCCTTTGCCGGAAAATATCCGGGGATGTTGCGGGGGTTTGGCCTTTTTCACTCCCATTGTTTTGCCGATACGCCGCAGGACCAGGAAAACCGCAACCGGACCATTGCCATCGTGAACCAGGACAAACACAGTTTTATTGCCCAGTTTATCCCCGGGCTTTTTCCGTTGGAGGTTCACAAGAAATTTGCCAGGCCCATCGAAAAACTGATCCGGCAGTCGTCGAAGATGCCCAAGCAGGGGGTCATTGCGGCCCTGGAAGGGATGAAAACCCGTGCCGACCAATCCGCCATGCTAAAGGAAACGAAGTTGCCGGTACTTTTTATTCTTGGGTTAAAAGATCCCAGGGCGCCGATGGCCCGGTTGTGGGAAATGGTTTCCGCTGCAGCACACAGCGATGTGACGATTTTGCGCGATTGTGGCCATATGGGCTTTATTGAGGCTCCGGAAGAGACTTTGGGGGCCATCCGGGGGTTTGCACGAAAGGTTTTGTAACGTTCTTATTAAAATGAACCCATAGCATCAGCGAGACAAAGCCCAACGGGCCTTCCAACCGGTATTTACCTGTAGAAATGCATCTCTTCCACGTATTTCCATATTTTTTCGGGCAGGAAATAGCGCATGTTTTTGCCTTCCCGTATCCCCTGCCGGATGAACGAAGAAGAAATCGTTATCAGGGGGGCCTGGGTACGAACGATCGATGGATGCCCGTCGAACTGGCCTGGCAAAGCCCCGGGGCGTGGATAGAGATACATGCTGTATAGCCCCAGGATGGCTTCCGGGTTTTTCCATTTATGAAAATTCGTCAGAATGTCGGAACCGGCAATCACGACAAACTCCCTGTCGGGGTATTTTTCGCCAAGCCAGGTTAGGGTATCGATGGTGTAGGATGGCCGTGGCATTTTAAATTCAATGTTCGACGACCGAAACCGTTCATCTTCTTCAATGGCCAGATCGACCATGGCTAACCGGTGATGCCCGGCCAACATCCCCGATTTTTCTTTCAGGGGGTTTTGTGGCGAAACTACAAACCATACCTGGTCCAGGTCGGTATATCCGGCCATGTAACCGGCAATCATCAAATGGCCATGGTGGACCGGGTTAAACGACCCGAAAAAAAGACCGGTTTTTATGGTTTTGTTCAAAGTATAAAAGCGGTTACAATCGACGATAACTGACCAATGGCCCTGTCAAGGTTGTCGTTGACAATCAGGATATCGAATTTGGGGGCGTAACTCAGTTCTTTCCCTGCTTTGCCAATCCTTTTTTCGAGGCTTTCCGCCGATTCTGTGTTGCGGTTTTCCAACCGCTCCCGTAAAACTTCCATCGAAGGGGGCTGGATGAAAATGGAAAGGGCCGATTTTCCAAAATATTGTTTCAGGTTCAATCCGCCCATCACATCGACATCAAATACCGGGATTTTCCCCGACGACCAAATCCGGTCCATTTCCGATTTCAGGGTTCCGTAAAAATGGTCCGGGTAAACCTCCTCCCATTCGATGAAATCGCCGGCTTCGATATGTTTTTTAAACAGGCCGGGCAACAGGAAATAATAATCCCTCCCATGGGTTTCATTGGGACGGGCTGCACGGGTACATGCAGAAACAGAAAATGCCAGTTGTGGAAGAGTCTCCATCAGCCGATGTACCAGGGTGCTTTTCCCTGCGCCCGATGGAGCAGAAACGATGATTGCTTTGCGGTTCATAAAATGTTCATCAGTTGTTCCTTGATCTTTTCCAGCTCATCTTTCATCTGGACCACGATCTTCTGGATTTCAGCATGGCTGGCTTTTGAACCGATGGTATTGATTTCCCGGCCCATCTCCTGGGCGACAAATCCCAGCTTTTTTCCCTGTGGGATTGTTTCTCCCAGGGTTTCAAGAAAATATTGGCAATGTTTCAGGAGGCGGACTTTTTCTTCGGTAATATCTAATTTTTCAATATAATAGATCAATTCCTGTTCAAAACGGTTCAGGTCGGGCGAAGAACCGTTGAAATCGCCCGATAAGGCCGTGAATCCGCGTTGCAAACGCTCCCGGACCTCTTCGGTCCGGCCTGCTTCAAAAGGATCAATGCAATCGAGCAATTGGAGGATTGATTGTACCCGTTTCAGCATATCTTCTTCCAGGGCCGCCCCTTCACCGGTGCGGTATTCGTTGACCTGTTTCACGGCCGCGGCAATGCCATCGCTGATTGCCGCCCATTCCTGCTCATTGGTCCCTTCCTTTTCTGTTTGTACCACCTCCGGCATTTTCATCACAATCGGAAGCAAAGGGGAATCGTCCCGCATCTTTTTTTTTAAAGATTTTAACTCCTTATGGTATTGCATCGCTACCTCATGGTTCAGCGAAAACGACAGTAGTTCTCCGGTGGTTTCCACACCAATGAAAAAATCAATCTTGCCACGGTCTAAGTGTTGGTTCAAATAATTGCGTGTCTCCAGCTCCCGTTCCCTTAAAAAACCCGGGATTTTCATGTTCAGTTCGAACTGTTTGCTGTTCAGCGATTTTATTTCGATGGTTAATTTCCGTCCGGTAATCCCTACCACCGATTTTCCATATCCGGTCATTGATCTGATCATTTCCTCTTTTTTAAGCAAAGGTACATGAATTATCCATGACGGTCGCGGAACCAACCGGCTAAATTTTATAAATCTACAAACCAATAATATCAGGGCTTTTTTTGTATATTTGGCATATGGAATTCCACATTATCGACGATACCCTTCAGTATTACACCCTAATGCTGGCCGATATTGCCCGGGCCCGTTCCTATGTTTATATTGAAACCTATAAATTTTCCAACGACCACATGGGGGTCCGTTTTCGGGATGCACTGACCCGCAAGCGGCAGGAAGGCGTGGATGTAAAAGTGCTCATTGATTCCTGGGGCAAAGGGCCGGTCTCGGAATCTTTTTTTTCGGAACTGATCCAATTGGGCGGGGAGGTGAAATTTTTTGAAAAAATCAAGATCAATTCCGACATATTTACCCGTGGCCACCGGCGCGATCACCGGAAAATTATGGTCATCGACGATGCCATTTCCTATATTGGTTCGGCCAACATTACCGGTTATAACCTCAACTGGCGCGAATTGTGCCTGCGCATGGAAGGGGAGCTGGCAGTCTCCTTTAAAAAAGTGTTCCTCGAAAATTTTGAAGCATTTAACCCATACATTATTACCAACAAGGTGACTTTCACCCGTCGGATCAAAGTCGGCGATTTTGAAATAATCCGTGACGTTCCTTCCATACAGTTTCAAAGGCTGAAAAAACGTTACACCCAAATGATTAAAAAAGCGGCCCGTTCGGTGGTCATTGAAACGCCCTATTTCCTTCCTGGTTTTATCCTGCGCAAAGCCATGATCGATGCCAGTAACAAAGGGGTTGAAGTTACCGTGATCATGCCACGCCACTCCGATGTCCGCATGATCGACGTATTGCGCAACAAGTACCTTGGAGTTTTGCACAATGCCGGGGTCCGGTTGCTCTTCTATTCTCCCTATAACCTGCATGCCAAGTTACTGATGACCGACGATGAAATTTTTTCCATCTCATCGGCCAATTTTGATTACCGGAGTTTCCGCTATCAATACGAAATTGCCCTGATTGGTACCGATAGCGAAATTCTGCGCCAGTTGCGCGACCATATTGCAGAAACAGTCCGTAATTCGCATCCTTTCGACCATGCGGAATGGGCCCGCCGTCCGATGATCGAAAAAATCTTTGAATGGATTTTGTTGCCCTTCCGCCATTTTTTCTGATGGTGCATCCGTAATCTCTTATACCGGTTCGGAACAGGTTTGCAAGTATTGAGCTTTTGTTCCTCCCGGTATAACTGCATCTAACAGAAAAATGCTTTGCATTTTTTGTAAGATGCAGTATATTTACATGTTTTCACTTATCGGAGCCCCTTTTTTTTGCCGGTTGACAATATAAACCCCGGAAAAAATCAGGAATGCGGCAAAAACTTTTGGAAAGGTTATGGCCCCCTGGCCTGCAGATAGTGTAAGAATGGAGGCAATAACCGGTTGGATGTAATTGTAATAACTGACAACCCCGGGCGAAAGCTGTTTCAGGGCATAATTGATCAACAAATAGGCAACAAAAGTATTCAGTGCGATGATGTAAGCAAGCCCTGCCCATCCGGTAATAGATATGGCAGTTACCTGGATTTGCATGGCCGGTTTGATCAGGAAGGGAAAAATAAAGATAAAACCAAAAAAAGATACCCATTTCAGGATGGTCGTGGTATGGTATTTCCCCACCAGGGGTTTTATCAGTACGAGATAAAGCGCATAAAAGACCATGTTGAGCAATACAAATATATTGCCAAGGGCATGCTTGCCGCCAAAATCCATGGTACCCCCGTACAGGATCAGGATCAAAGCCCCGGTAGCCCCAAGGGTGATCCCCGTAACTTTTGGCCAGGTAATTTGTTCACGGATGATCAGGTGGGCAAAAATCAGTACCAGGATGGGGTTCATTACATGGATGATGGAGGCATCGACCGGAGTGGTCAGGTTTAGCCCAAAATAAAAGAGGGCCTGGTTTAATGAAAAGCCAAGGAGGCCACACAGGGCAAATTTAAGCAGGTCGCGCCGGTCCACTTTTTCGGGGACAAACAACCGTTGAAAAAGCCAGAACACAACAACCCCTCCCAGTAACCGTAAAAATATCAGTTGGGCCGGGCTGAAAATATCCGGCATCAGGCTTTTGGCAACAGAATAATGTACCCCAAAGATCAATGTGGTGCCGGCTATGGCAAGATGGGCCCTGGTTCGTTCGTGCATACCGGCAAAGGTAAAAAAAAAGCCCTGCTGTTTCCGGCAGGGCCCTGGTTCATTTACGACAGGGGGAGTGGTTTATCCAATCTTGATCTCCTTGCGGATATCGACCCTGGCTTCTTCTTTCTTGGGAAGGACCACTTTCAGGATGCCGTTTTCGTATTCGGCCGTGATTTTATCAAGATCAACGGTCTTTGGCAAGGTGAACGAACGGTTGAAAGAGCCGTAATAAAACTCTTTACGGGTGTAATTTTTTCCCTCTTCGCGTTTTTCGTCTTCCAACTCGGTTGAAATCGTCAGGATGTTGTTTTCCAAATTAATCTTGAAATCTTCTTTGTTCATCCCCGGGGCGGCAATGTCGAGCCCGAATGAATCGTTGTTTTCAATGATGTTGGCGGCGGGATCGCTGAAACGTTTTCCAAAAAAATCGCCTAAGTCGTTGTCGAAGAGATTATTCACCATATCGGTCAGGGGGTTTCTGTGTTGCCATTTAATGAGTGTCATGATATTGCTCCTTTCTTTTTGGTTAAACTTTGGGTTAATCTCCCCACCGAAATCAACTTTAATGCCACCCCCGTTGGAAAAAATAAATATGCCAAAATGACAGAATTCCGTTTAAAAAGCAGACAAAATGTGCCAGAGAAAGGGTTTGTCGAAGGGTAGTCTTATCCGCAGTGAAGGAAGGTATTTACCAGTTTCATGATCTCTTTTTCGTTTTCTTTGATTGATTCACGAAGGTTTTGGTCATTAAAACCTTTCAGGTACCGGATGATACCGTTGATGATCATGGGGGGAAAGACATTGTGTTCTTCGTAGATTTTTCGTTGTTTTTCTAAAAAGTCGGCAGAGCTCCAGCAGGAAAAGGGCAATTGTTGCAGTTGACTGACGCGGTTTTTATATTTTTCTTCAAAGATATTGACGTCAACATACGTTTTTTCGGCAAAGGCGAGGGCATCGTTCATTTCCATCCCATGTCGGGCAGCGACGGTCAGCCCTGCAAAAAGGAGATAAATGTCGGCCGATCCGTCGGGACAGCGGAATTCGACGGTTTGGCGGTTTCCGAAGCTTAAATTTGACTCTTTTTCGATGGGATTTGCGTCGGCAACCATATCGGATTTGCTTCCCCATCCCAAGGGTACGCGAACCAGTACCGAGCGGTTCCGGTCGCCCCAGCAGATATTGGTCGGGGCTTCCTGATGGGGTACCAGGCGAAAATAGCTCGTGGGTATCATGTTGCCGAAAGCGGTCAGCGACTGGGCGAGGTCAAGGTATCCGGCAATGGCTTTTTTAGCTGTGGCGGACAATGCCCCGTTTTCGAGCATAACGCTTTTTTCTTCTCTCATTAGCCGGGTATGGACATGCATCCCACTACCGGCTTTGCCTGTGGTTATTTTCGGCGCAAAGGTGATGGTAACTCCATGCTTGTAGGCCAATGAGCGCAGGATCCATTTGGCAATCATGAGTTGTTCGGCTGCTTCTTCAACGTTTACAGGGGTAAACTCAATTTCATTTTGTTCATAAGACAAGCCGGATTCGGTAAAATTCCCCACCTCTGAATGTCCATATTTAATAAAACCACCACATTTGGCGATCGCCTGCATGGCTTCGGTACGGAGTTTTTCCCATTTGCAAAACGGCGAAGATTCGTGATATCCTCTTTGGTCGGCCGCTTCGAAAAGTTTATCCTGTTCGCTGATGATATAATATTCAAGCTCGCCCATGACTTCGAACGAGAGTCCGGTTTTGGTTTTCAGCGATTCGTGCGCTTTCCGGAGGATGTATTCGGGCGAATTGGCAAACGGGTTGCCATCTTTGTCATAGTAGGAACAGAGAAGGTCAAGGGCAGGGATTTCTGAGAACGGGTTTACGAAGGCGGTCCGGAAACGTGGGATGACGTAGAGGTCGGAAGAACCTGTTTCAACATAATTCGGGAAAAGGCTTGATCCGTCAACCCGTTCGCCGGCGCTCAGGATATCGTCGAGGTGTTGCCGGTCTTTAATGATGAAATTCAGTGTTTTAAGCCGGCTATCGGCTCCGGAATAACGGAAGTTGATCATTTGAATGCCGTTTTCTTCAACAAAACGGACAATGTCCGATTTGGTAAAAGTGTTGCTGGGTTTATCCAGGTAGTGCACCAGGGCGTTTGGGTTCAGGGAGACCAAATGGTTCATATTTGATTTGTTCAGTTCGTGTTAAAAGAACGCAAAAATAAGATTTTTTTATAACTTTGAGGGCTAAACCGCCTGCATGGTCTGAAACATGTCGAACCTGAACGAAATTATTTTCTTTGCTTCTTTTTTAGCGTTTATCTTTTTAATGCTGGGGATAGACCTGGGTTTTTTCCAGAAAAAAAACCATGCCCTTTCTTTTCGGGAAGCCCTTGCCTGGACCATAGTTTGGGTTTCTGTTTCCGTTGGGTTTTATTTTTTGATCCGCTATCATGGCAATTGGATACATGGATGTGACACCATTGCCGGGATCCAGAACAGGATTGATACCTATCATCATCCCATCCGGATTGATGGGCTTTCGTTGGAAAAAGCCATTGATGTTTACAACAACAACCTTTCCCTTGAATATCTTACCGGATATCTTATCGAATATTCCCTTTCTGTCGATAATGTTTTTGTGATTGTCATGATTTTCCTTTCCTTTAACATTCACCCCAGGTATTATAAGCGGGTATTGTTTTGGGGAATTCTTGGCGCCATCGTCATGCGGTTTATTTTTATTTTCGCTGCCAGTGCGCTGATCCAACGTTTTTCGTGGTTTCTTTACATTTTCGGGGGAATGTTGCTGGTGATCGGGTTTAAAATGGCCTATGATTTTCTTTTTACCGAAAAGGAGGAGCGGATCGATACCGAAAACCATCCGGTGGTCAGGGTGGTTTCGCGTTTTTTTAATGTCAGCCACGACCATCATGCCGAAACTTTTTTTATCAGGCAAGGCGGGAAATTGTTTGTGACCCCGCTTTTTATTGTCCTGATGATTATTGAATTCACCGATGTTCTATTTGCAGTGGATTCAGTTCCGGCGGTATTTTCCGTTACCCAGGACCCCTACATCGTTTTCTTTTCCAATATTTTTGCCATTCTTGGCCTTCGTTCCCTTTTCTTCCTTGTCATGGACGTCATGAACCGGTTCTTTTACCTGAAATTAGGTTTGGCGGCCTTGTTGACCTTTGTCGGGGTTAAAATGCTCATCCACGATGTATTTAAAATCAATACCAGCATATCCTTATACACCATTGCCGCGATACTTGTTGTTAGTATTGTTGCCTCCAACCTACGTACCTATATTTTAAAAAAGCGAAATTAGCGGTTTCCGTTTTTTCAAGGATTCCGACAACCCACAGGATGAATAAAAACCAGCACGATACACTGGAAAACCAGGACATTGAAATCCGATTGCTGGTAGAGGCCATCTATCAGAAGTATGGTTACGATTTCCGGAATTACTCCCAGGCACATGTCAAACGGCGCATCCTTAACCGCTTCAATTTATCGGGGATGAAAACCATTGCCGAAATGATCCATGAAGCGCTTACCAACACAAAATTTGTTGACCTGCTGCTGATGGACCTCTCCATTACCGTAACGGAGATGTTCAGGGACCCTTTGTTTTACCGCGAATTTCGGGAAGGGATCATCCCGCTTTTGGGCAATTATCCTTTTATTAAAATCTGGCATGCCGGATGTTCCAGTGGGGAAGAAGTATATTCCATGGCCATCATGCTCAAGGAGGAAGGGCTTTACGATAAGGCCCAGATTTATGCCACCGATTTCAACCCGGTCATCATCAAACAGGCAAAAGAGGGCGTTTACCCGTTAAACCGCATGAAGGAGTTCACCCTGAATTACATGAAAGCGGGAGGTAAAAATTCCTTGTCGGACTATTATACCATCCATTACGATTCGGCCCGGTTGCTCGACGTATTGAAGAAAAATATTGTTTTTGCCACCCACAATTTAGTCACCGATGGCGTTTTTGCCGAGGTCAACCTGGTTGTTTGCCGCAACGTACTGATATATTTTAACCGGCAATTGCAGGACAAGGTGATCAAGCTTTTTGTTGACAGTTTGCCCGGCGGGGGCATCTTGTGCTTAGGATCGAAGGAAACCCTTCAGTTTTCGAATCATTACGGGGAATTTAACCCTTTGCTCCCTCAGGAAAAAATTTATATCCGTAAAGTTGCATTGTAAATCGGCCGTTTTTACAAACCTGGTTTTGTCCGGTATCACCAATATGAAAAAATACAAAGCAGTTGTGATTGGTTCTTCGGCCGGCGGGCTTAATGCCCTAAAAGTCCTTTTCGGGTTTTTGGACGAACGGTTCACCCTGCCGGTCATCATTGTTCAGCACATCAGTCCCAATGCGGAAAATTACCTGATTCACATTCTCAATGAATTCAATAAGTTGAAAGTCAAGGAGGCGGATGAAAAAGAGATGCCCAGCCCCGGCATGGCCTATCTGGCCCCCCCCAATTATCATCTTCTCATTGAACCCGATTGTACTTTTACGCTGACCATCGGGGAACGGGTCAATTATGCGCGCCCATCGATCGATGTATTGTTTGAAACTGCAGCGGAAGCTTACAAAGACGAATTGATTGGGATCATTCTGACTGGAGCCAACAGCGATGGGAGCAAGGGGTTAAAAAAGATCAGGGATTTTGGCGGATTGACCCTGGCCCAGGACCCCGAAACGGCCGAAGTGGATTCCATGCCGCGGGCAGCCATCCAGGCCGGCGCTGCCGGGCATATCATGTCCATAGAAGAGATGGCGGTTTTATTGAATGGTATTTCATCTGCAGGCACCGGTTGATCCGTTGGCGCAATTTTTCCTGATCCCTCCCTGAAAATAGGATTTATGAAAAACAATAATTATTGATAATTGGTGATGAATGTGTTTTTTGCGATCGACCTCTCCCTTTTAAACTGGTTAAACCATCATTATGTCCCAGGTTCACTTCCTCTTTTGCAATTCATTTCATCGGCCACAACCTATATCAGTATTGCCGTAGTGGTGATGGTGATGGTTTTCTCTTTCGTAAAAAACAAGCCCCTGGCCCGGCATTGTTCCATCGTATTGGCCACCGTCCTGATCGTAGTTGCCATTGCCAGCCCTGTCATGAAATCGTTGATGTACCGTGAAAGGCCATTCTATGCCCATGATTTTATTGAAAAAAGAACGGATGGCGGTGAATCTTCCTTTCCCTCGGGCCATTCGATGGAGGCTTTTGCTTTGGCCATAACCCTGTCGTTGTGTTTCAAGCGAAAATGGATCACCCTTGTAGCCTTTGCCTGGGCCTTCCTCGTCGGGTATTCACGGGTGGCATTGGGGGTCCATTATCCAAGCGATGTTTTGGGCGGGATGGCCATCGGCAGTTTTATTGGTTGGTTAACCCTATTTTTGTTCCACAGATTTGGCCCTTATTTCACGGACGACAAAGGGGCCGGTCATCCCTGACCTTAGCCATTGTTAGCGTTTTTGCCGATATTTTTCAAAGTATTTTGTCAACAATTCGTGTGCGGCAAGATAGGGGTTGCGTTGTCCTGAGCGGATTTCCAGTGCCATTTTTTCAAGGGGCAGGGCAATCTCTTTCCGGGACAAAAAATGTTGTTTTAAACTTTCTTCAATGGTTTCATAGAACACTTCGAGGTTTTGTTCCCTGCGATGGCGCTGGAAGTATCCGTTGTTCCGGACAGTTTCATGATGGTCAAGGATGGTTTTCCATACGGTTTCGATTCCCATTTTTGTTTTTGCGGAACATAAATCAACAACGGGGGTCCAGCCACTTTCGGGCGGGGGGAAAAGACGGAGGGCTTGTGTATATTCGCCCATGGCTGCCCGGGCTTTGATCAGGTTGTCGCCATCGGCTTTGTTGATTACAATGGCATCGGCCATTTCAATGATCCCCCTTTTGATTCCCTGCAATTCATCCCCGGCGCCGGCAAGCATCAGCAGAAGGAAAAAATCGACCATTCCGTGAACAGTGGTTTCCGATTGTCCCACGCCTACGGTTTCCACAAAAATCACATCGAAACCGGCCGTTTCGCATAACAGGATGGTTTCGCGGGTTTTTCGGGCAACTCCGCCCAAAGATCCGGCCGATGGGCTGGGGCGGATAAATGCGTTTCGATCAACAGCAAGGAGTTCCATTCGGGTCTTATCCCCTAAAATACTTCCCTTCGACCGGTTGGAGCTGGGATCAATGGCCAAAACAGCCAGTTTGTGGCCCCGGGAGGTAAGCAGGGTCCCCAGTGCTTCAATAAAAGTACTTTTCCCAACTCCCGGGACTCCCGTTATGCCTAAACGGATACTGGTTGCCGGCAGGTTGTGGCCGATTGACGGAGGTTTGCTGATGGATGGCTGCTGTTGGCCATTGGTATTTTTTACCCTCTTTTCTGCCAGGCAGGCGGCAATCACCTCCTGTGCCAGCTTCTGGTCGCCAGGAAGTGAACTTTCGACCAACGTTATTGCCCGGCTTAACACAGACCGGTCGCCGGAAATGATACCATCGAGATACTCGGAAACCGTTAGCTGTTTTTTCTTTCGGGTATGCAGTTTACGGACCAACTCCGTGTTTATCTGGACCGGAGGGTCAATGCCTTCCATTACGTTCAGGGCCGATTTTATCTTGGGGTCAGGCATTGTTCGCCGGGATACGAATTTCTTGCAAAGATAATATGTTCTGAGAATAGGGGTTCTTAGAAAAATTCTTATTTTTGCACCCCAAAACTCTCCGTAGCTCAGTTGGTAGAGCAATTGACTCTTAATCAATGGGTCCCAGGTTCGAATCCTGGCGGGGAGACACCAAAACAAGCACAACTCCTTGTAAATCAATCTTATAACAAGGAGTTCATTGTACATTGTCCCCGACTGTGTCCGGATTTGTCCGGTTGAATGAAAAATGCATGGGGTGAAAAATCGGTTGTATCCAGTTTAATGTCATGAAAAAATCTACCATTGTCATTTTCTTTGTTTTGGTGATGTTAAATACCCAGGCACAAGACTATTTCATTGATTTTGCCGGAACCGGCGCAAGTGCCACGGTTGATTCCGTGCAGGTTAAAAACCTTGCCCAAAACACAAGTTTAACGTTGAACGGGGCTGATGTTTTGCATTTGATGGGCGTGGTTGGCATCGGCCAGGAAACCGCGCAAACCAAGGGTGATTTGTTTATTTATCCCAATCCCATGGTTGAACAGGGTTTTATTGAATTTGAAACTGCTTCTGCGGGCAAGGTTCAAATCGGTTTGTGCGACATTTCCGGAAAACAGGTAGTTCAAATTCAACCTGTATTGCCAGCCGGAATTCACACGTTTGCCGTGAACGGTTTAAACGCGGGGATATACACCTTGGGCATCCGGTTGTCGGCAGCGGTTTATTCGGGAAAAATTGCCAGTGCAATGACAGGCCCCGGTAGCCCTGTGCTCCGTTATCTCTCTTCCGATCATGGCCCAAAGGCGCCAGGCAGGTTGAAAAGCCTTAAGTCCCTTGTGCCCATGCAATACGACGATGGCGATCAGCTCTTGTTTACATGTTTTTCAGGAACATACAAAACCGTAATTCCTTTAATTCCCGTACAAAGCCAGACTGTTACCTCAAATTTTGTTGCCTGTGCCGATGCAGATGGAAATAATTATGCCACAGTTTCAATAGGCGCCCAAACCTGGATGGCCGAAAACCTGAAAGTCGGCATCCGTATCGATGGCGTTCAGGAACAAACCGACAACGGGGTTATTGAGAAATACTGTTATTACAACAACGAATGGCATTGTGACATTTACGGCGGTTTATACCAATGGCACGAGATGATGCAATATGTAACTACTGAGGGTGTACAGGGAATATGTCCCACAGGCTGGCATATTCCCACACATGCCGAATGGATAACGTTAACTAATTATCTTGGCGGGATATACGTGGCCGGTGGCAAGATGAAGTCTACCGGCACCATAGAGGCTGGCACAGGGCTATGGCATGATCCGAATACCGGGGCAACCAGCGAAAGCGGCTTTATGGCCGTTCCGGCAGGCTACAGTGTTTACAATGGAGCATTCGACTACATTGGCTACAGCGGCTACTGGTGGGGTTCATCTATGGACTATGCGGGCAATGTTTGGTCCCGGTACTTGAGCTACTATGACAGCAGTGTCTATAGTTACTGCAACACCACGTATCTCGGGTTTTCTGTGCGTTGCCTTCGGGATTTCTAGACAATTTGCCTAATATTCTATTTGATTGTTTTTATCCTGAGCTTGTCGAAGGGTGGGGCATGGCTTGGCCCATCAAAAAAAATTTTGAAAATGGGTTTGCATCCGGAGTTCCCGGTATATAAAGCAAGTTGCGATTTGCTGGCTGCAATTTTCCGGTTTACGAAAGAATTCAGCAGAGAGTATAAATATACGGTATGCAAAATCTTGAAAAAGGCGGACATGTAAAGAAAAATATGTTGGTTTTGTTGTCATTTAAGATCAGATGTTCATTGTGAGTGAAATGATAAATCCAGATTCGAACAGGTTCATAAGGAGGGTTATTTTTGCTGGCTTTTCCTGAATGTTTCGCCCAGCCGTTCGAGGCCTCTGGAACAGTCGCGTTTGGGCAGGAACGCTTCAATGAAGAAAAGTTTTCCGGGTTCTGACACGGCCAGTTTGAAAGCGTCGTTGAGTTCCTCTTCCGTAGTGGCCCGGATCCCGGTGGCGAAGGAAGATCCACCGAAAACTTCCGGCAAGCTGGCATACTGCCACATTTGCAGGTCATTGTAGGTTCCGTCCTGATGGAGTTTGCGTTCGATCAGGTATCCGTCGTTGTTTACGAGTATAAAAATTGCCGGGCGCCGTTCACGGATAAAGGTAGAGAGTTCTTGTGCGGTCATCTGAAAAGCGCCATCGCCGGTCAGGACGACCGGTCGTTTTCCGGGACGGGCCAGGGACACGCCCAATGCCGCAGGGGTACAAAATCCGATGGAACAGTAATAGGACTGAACGATAAAATTTTCTGCCTCTTCGATATGGAATTCGGGGGTGGCACAAAATGCGTCGCCCGGTTCCGACAAAAGCACCATTCGGTCATCGAGGTAATAATTAACGCAATCGTACAGTCGGGTAGCCGTTAGCCCACAGTCGGGTTGGGGGATGAACGGTTGTTTGGGTTGATAGGAGAGGGCCGGGTGGGAGGAAAGGTACGACCTGGGCTGTACCTGTAAAGTTAGTTCCCGGATGAAATCGCTCAGCTCTACTTGTGGGTAGAAATGCCCTCCAACCCGGACCTTTCCCTGTCCGATTTCAATCATGTGCTTTTTATCGAGGTTGATGCTAAAGAGGCCGGTATCGAGGTCGGTCATCCAGGCGCCAAGCGACAACAGGCAATCGGATCCCTCCACCTGGGCCTGGACCTGTTTTTTACTCCAATTGCCCTGGTAAATCCCCGTAAATTGGGGATGTAGTTCGGGCAGTACCGATTTGCTTCCCAACATGGTGGCATAAGGGATTTCCGAACTTTCGACCAGTTTGAGGGTCTCGTTGCCGAGGTTAAAACGCAACAGTTCGATGCCGGCGAGGATGACCGGGCTTGAGGCACGCTGGAGCAATCCGGCTGTCTCTTTCACAGCCTCAGCAAGGCTATCGGGGTTGGATGCCAATGGCGATATGGAAAGGGCTTTCACGGGCGCTTTGCAGGAGGCGCGTACGATATCGGCAGGGAGTTCAATATAGACAGGCAATTTATTGGTAAGACAACTACGGAGGACACGGTCGATTTCGTCGGGGGCTGTAAATGGGTCGGTGAGCATGGTTGCATCGGCAGTGACCTTTTTAAAGATTTCCAATTGCAAATAGTAGTGCGCCACAAGGTGGTGGACCAAGGCTTCGGCTTCACGGCGGCGGGCCGCAGGCGCACCGTTGATCACGATCATGGGGACATGTTCGGCGTAGGCCCCGGCCACGGCATTGAGAATGCTCATCCCACCGACGCCATAGGTAACCACGGCCGCGCCAATCCCATTGACCCTTGCATATCCGTCGGCGGCATATCCCGCATTGAGTTCGTTGCAGTTTCCTACCCAGCGGATGGGGCTTACCATTACATCATCAAGAAAATCGAGGTTATAATCGCCCGGTACCCCGAAAAGATGGTTAACGCCGATTTCATGCAAACGGTGGATCAGATAACCGGAAACAGTGAATGATTCTTCCATTTTGATAATTTTTTAAGGTTAATATACGATAAATAAAAACATTATCCCTGTCCGGCCTTCAGGATTTTCCCGCACAGGATGGAGGCAGTGAGCATCGATAAACGTCGCTGTGGGATTGGCAGGCTCAGAAAGCAGACGATCGGGAGGATCCACTCAAGCAGGGCAAAATAGTATGGAACCATATTGGAGTTTCGCAGGGCGCTTTCGAAAGCATATCTTCTCATTTTCAGGGTCAGGGCGACATTTTTTTCAACCCTGGCGGGATATCGACCCTGATAGAAAACCTCAGGGATTTCGCCCAGGTGTTCTGAATGATAAAAGACACGGATGAATTCCAGATAATCGGTCATATCGGTTTCATTGTCAACCGGCGCATTATCAATTAAAAAAATGGCTTCAAGCCGGGCAAAGTCGGAAACGACCGAGCGGGGTTTGGTTTCGGAGAAATCGATGAGATATACGTTCATGCTTTCGTCCAGCAAAATATTCTGCATGTTCAGGTCGCCATGGCATATTCCGCTCAGATAGTCCATGCCCTGGTCGCGATGCCGGGCAAATTCATGTTTCAGGAACCAATAGGGGTTCAGGATGGGCTGATGGCTTTCCGGAAGAGAAATGTACGGTTCGTCGGCCGGGATGGAAAATAAGGTTTTGACGGTTTCATAGATGTGGGGGAAAAAAGTAGCGGTGGGGTCATGGTCCCTGTACGGGTATATGGTTTTTGCAACAGGCTGGCCATACCAGGGTTTCAGTATCTGAAGAAAAATTTTATCGAAAAGGGTTTCCAGAAAAGGGATATCTGAATTCAGGTAGTAATGGGCAAGCCATTTCAGTTGTTTTGCTTCGCCGCCAATCCCCACGAAATTATAGCGAAGCGCCATGGTGTCGCCATAATGTGCTGAGCCCAGAGCCACCGCACAATTGTTAAAAATATAGGGAAGGGCGTATTGTTGGCACCGGTCCGATTCCCGCGATATCAATTCCCGGCGGGCGATTTTCAGAACGGTAGGGCGCATTTTCCGGCCTTCGTTGTCAAAGGATGTCACATGGTACGTTTGTGCAGAGAACCCTCCATGGAGGGGCTCAACCAGCAATTGTGATGAATCGGTGTACAACCGCCGGGCCAGAAATTTTTTATGGGGCTCAAAAACCAAACCAGGTTGTGTTTCGATCTTCAGTCTGTGGGTATTTCCATCGGTAAAGGTATTGGATTCAAAGAGCCAGGCAATGGGATTTTCGATGAACATGCCCGGATTGAAAAGTTCGACAGCCGCTATGTTTTCGTAGGTGAGATGGGCGAGGATGGGATCCGGGAGCAAAGGGCCGGTTTCCGTGAAGTTAAGTTCCGATAGTTTTAAGGTAATCCCGGTAAAGCCTTTTTCGTTGCCGGTTTCAGAAAAGTGTCGTAAAAAATGGTTGAGCCGGTTTTCCGAAACCAAGTTGGTAAGGGTTGCATCCAGCGGTAAAATGAGGCTCAGGGAGGGTTCGTTTTTGTCTTTATTGACCAGGACAAGAAGGGCCACAGAATTTTTTTCAGCGGTTTTTTCCCTGAAATCGTGGACCCCCAGGTAAAACTTAGAAAAAGTCAGTATCCCAGGTGCAGTCAGCTTCAGGGAACCGGTTGGTTTGGCGCCGAAAGAGAGTGCTTCCAATACAGGAAAACCGGTACCATCGGGATTGGAGACGATCCTGAAATCGGGGCTGGAAAGTGGGTTTGAAGGAACAAATCCGGTACAATTACCAAGGGCAATAAAAAAGTCGGGGTTTTCTGTGCCGGGCCCTTCGGAATCTGAGAGCGATCCAAAACCCATGGCAAAACCGAGCTCACGGAAACTTAAAATTTCCGGGGCCCGGCAAAGCTGAAGGGTTATTTTTTCTTCCCCTGAGGGTTGGTACAACAACTGGTGATGTTCAAGGGGAATTCCGGTGACAACGGTTTGATGTTTTTTGCCGGAAAGAAGAATGGCCTGGGCAGCTTCCACACTTGCTTCGAAACGAAAAATGTGTTGAAGCCCGGCAATTTCGAAAACCTGAAATACGGTGGGTATGGCCCCGGTTAAAAAGAGTTCGTTTTGTGGTTGTAATTTTTTTTTCGCCTTTAAGAGTACCCGGATCCCGGCGCTTGACACATAGGGGCATTCCGACAGGTCAACGATGATGTCATTGCCGTGGTTTATTAAATTGAGAAGCGCTACATCAAGTTGACCGCTGCTATTGGCATCTAATCTGCCGATGGGTTGAATACAGTTTGTCGTTTCATTGGTGGTAATCTCCATAACGGTAAAGGACGGCGTTTAAAATGGCAGAACATAAAATCCAAAGTTAATAAATTGAAACGATCCACGGCACGATTATTTTTTTATCAATTTTTTTGCTCCAAGTTCGTTCCCACGCATCACTTGGATCAGATAGATGCCAGGTTTAACATTTTCAAGTTCAATGATATAACTCATTGATCCTGAATATTCTTTTTTAAAGATTTGCTTGCCCATCAGATTGGAAGCCTCAACCATCACCTTCCCGTTGGCGGGGTTTCCTGTCAGTTCAAGGGTAAACCGGCCGGTGGAGGGGTTGGGAAAAATCGTGAAGAAGGAGGGTTCCGGGCAAGGGGCCACGAATGGATTTTCAATCGGGGCGGGGTCAGCGATACTGGCCATGAGGGCCTCCTGGTTTGAGCAATAATCACCGCTGGTGGTGATGCGTGCAACCAGATGGCCACCATTTTCAACGAGGGTGCCGGGCAAGAGATGGACAACTTCACCGGCGACCAATTCTGCCGCGCCTCCGGCTTCAACAACAAAGGTTGATCCGCTTCCGCCTACAGTCAGGGTATGGGTGGCCGCATAGCATTCTGATTCATTATTGTGTATCAGGATGTCGGGCAGCGTGATGTTTTCCGGCAAATCGGGGATCATGGTTTCGGTTAAATAATTCATCTGGTTTCCGGCAATGGTAAAACTTTCGAGGTTTATGTCATGAAAACCTGCAGCGGTGATGAAAATATCATAGGTTCCGGGGACAATGTTATCGATCAGGCATATCCCTTCTTCTTCGGTGACCCCATACCAGGCGGTCCCATTCAGAAGAACGGCAGCATCGGATACCGGTATGCCGTTTGATTGATCAGAAAGGGTTGTTATCAATGTCCCCGACAGGACCTCATCGGTGACAATCACGGTATAGTCTTCTGCTTCCCCGTAATCGTACCGTGCACACGCATCGTTACAAAATTCTACATTGTTTGTACGGGCCCGTAACCGATGTTCGCCCGTTGCAGCATCGGAAGGGATAAAAACATCGGCCCTGTAAATTTGACCTGAATCGGGCAGAAAAAAGTTGTTCAGCAGTTGCTCTCCGGGCTCAAATTCAGCATTGTCGTTCATATCGATCCACAAGGATACATATTGACCGTTTGATGCGGAGGATAAAAATACCGGATGAAGGAACCCACGGGCCAAACTGGTTGACAGTGCGGTGAAATCGCCATAACCGTTGGAGCTGCAACCCGATGAGGGGTTCAGGATTGAATTCAGTTCAAAATAGTCCAATCCGTCGCCCGAAACACAGCCATATAAATATAAATCTTCGGTGCAATAGGTAGGCGGAATGGGTGTAAGGAGAAAATTTTCGGTTACGGTTTCCCCCGGAAGGAATTGGATCCCTTCGAGTGTTGAAGTTTCGAAACCTTCGGCGGAAACGGTGATATTGTATGTAGCTGGTGCGATGTTGTTGATGGCATATTGCCCATCGGGTTGGCTGTAGGCGGCATACGAGGTCCCATCGAGGGAAATCAAAGCATTTTCGAGAGGAAGGCTGGTATTGCCATTATAAACAAAACCGTTCAGTTTTGCAGGTTCAACCGGAGCCCCGGAAACTTGAATATTATCGATAAACCACCCGGCGATGTTCCAGGAGTCAACGCCAAAGGCGGTAAACCGGAGGTAAAAAATTTCGCCATCGGCAAAACCGGAAATATCGAACTGCTCGGTAATAAAGCCGAACGAACCTCCGGTGTTGTTGTATGTGGCCAGGGTGATGAAATCGCCATTCTGACGTACTGCCTGTACATTGAATTGTTCCAGGGTCGATGTGCTGTTTTTAACGTGCCTTATATCGTATTTTACATGAATTCCGGAAGTGCCTGTGCCATCCAGCAAATGACTTCTTAAGGGAACGGAGTAATTGTAAATGCGTGGTTCAGAATGAAAATTTGCCGATGGGGCCGGGTTTCCCAGCGTTTCTGAAATCAGCCAGTTGCTGCCTTCGGGGATCCATTTCTGTGTGGCAAATGAATTTGAATTCCAGCTTTCTGCAAACGGAAGGGCAAATGGCGCAACATATTCCCAGTCAACTCTTGAAAAAGGGTCATTTTCATAAGCGGCGCCGGAAAATGGCCCGGTGGCTTCATCAAAAAAAAGATGGCCAAAATTATTGGGCTTGCTCACATTATAAGCGCTTCCGGTGGTGTTGGATGGAAACACTGCATGATGAATCACCACGTCAGCGCCATTTTCCCACCGTATTAATGCCCCTCCGGGATACCCATCGCTAAACGAACATTCGGTAAATGCGTTATCGGCCTCCACATAAGCGCCGCTGTGCACATAAATCCCATTGCCGTCCATACCAGAAAAAACGGTGTTGTTGGCCGAAACAGAACCGCCCGCCGAGATATCGAAACCATATCCGCTTTTTGTAGCGCTGGCAACCGAAATTTCATTTCCTGCAATGCCATTGAAAAATACGTTTCCCAGATTATTTGCTTCAAAATATCCGTCCAATAACAATGAAGCCCCGGGGTTAAAAATCAGATTTCCACGGTCAACCAATAATTTGTTTGTAACGGTCAAAACGACATCGTCCGACACGGTAACGGTTCCATCGGAAGGTTTGTTGATGGTCAATTTGTAAAATTTTTCTTCCTGGTTGAACCCCTGGCCAACAGGGCCATCTAAGATTAGCTCCCCGGTCAGTTCATCAAAGTTCCAATGTGTTTGATAATTCACGAAATTCCCTGCGACATACATCAGTGGCGGGGCTTCAAAATTTCCCCCGGTAATGATAAAATCGCCGTTCAAATCAAGGGTCCCCGAGGCTGTCAGGGTTTTAACCAGTGCTTTTGGCCCTTTGCTGCTTTTATCCAATTCGAGGTTGAAAAGGTTGCTGCCAGTGGCCACCGACACGGTTTCATCTTCGGTATATCCATAAAAAAAGATGGTACCCCCGGTAGGGTTAAAATCGGTACGCGCAACGTTCAGGCTGCCATTTAGCCGGATAATGCCGCCGGTAATGTTTTCGGTAAGCGTGTAAACCGACTGATTGAGAATACGCAAACCATTTGTCTTAAAATCTATTATGCCATCGCTCATGGTAAACGATGCGTCGGCCATTGGCCAGTAACTATCTCCATTGCCACCAATAATATTCAACCCACCGCCCGAAATCTGCAGGTTTCCGTAAAGGTCGAGGTATTCGTCGGGCGGTTGGGTAAAATCGAGTTGCCCGCTTGTAAGTATAACAGTTCCATAAATTCCCGGGTCTTCCAGGTCATTAAGCTGAAACCAGCCGCCATTTACCCGCACCGTGCCCTGTGTCCAGTCGTAATGCTGTACCGAAACCGTGGATTCGTGAACGCGGAGTTCGCCGGCTGTTTTGTTCAGTTCAAGTTCCCAAAAATTGGTTCCGGTTATTTCCTGAATGCCGGTTCCGTTAAAAATCACCCTTGCATTATCGTGGTCGAACCCGGCATTGTTGTACCAGTTGCCTTTGATATAAACATCGTATCCCTGCGTTCTGAACATCCCGTCTTCTAAAAGCAAATCGCCCCGGATATCTATATCGGACGACAGTCCCAGCCAATCGTCCACGCTGATAAACAGGTCATTGAAATAGCTTCCGCTTTCGCTGAAAATATTAATCCCGCCAGATCCCACTCTTTCAAAACGTTGGGTTCCGTTTTGGAAATAAAAATGGCTGCCGGCATAACTAAGAAACGGGCCTTCAAAAATGATGTCATTCATGGTGTACTGTACAAAGACGGCGTCATCGTAGAGTACAAACTGGTTTTTAATCCGTAAAGGCTCAATGCCGATGCAATTGTCATAAGCCAGAAAGGCGCCACCGGTTTTTGAAATTTTCAAATCGTAGAACCAGGAATTTTCTGATTTTGAATAAATAATGGAGTTTCCGGTTCCCTTGAAATCCACAAAACCATGACTAAGCTGTATGTTGGTGTTTTCTTCAAACGTCCAATCGCCGTAAGCGTTAATACCTGCGTTTGTGGCAATTTCAAGATAACTGTATTGGTTTACAACAAAATCGCCATAGTACGACATCCGTGATGCAGCGTTGGTTATCATAATCCAGCCATTGAGGGTAACATTTCCGTTAACGGTAAGGTTGTGGTTATCTATATAAAGCCTGCCATCGTGCAAAATATTCATCTGGGCGCAAAAGGCGTTGGCATTTGTAATATGGGTATCGTGGCCATCACCGGTAAGGACCACTTTCGAGGTGATGTCGGGGACCAGGTGGCCGCTCCAGTTATCGGGGTTGTGCCAGTCGGATGATGCTTCGCCTGTCCAAATAAAGGCATCCATAATTTTCAGGGTGTAAGCCCCGGCTTCGTGCCGGTTTGAGAAAATGCACAGGCCATAGTCATCTTCCTGGTCAATGGTTACGTTGAACGATTCGGTTTGGTTGCCGGTTGAATAATCAGCAAATGCCAGATAATCGGTACGATGCCTGAGATATTGCCCATCTTCGGATCCATACAGCGCCATTCCCAAATCGGGCCAGCCGCTGGTGGTTTCGAGTTCAAAATAATATCTTCCCGGAGCGAGATGAACATCTTTCATTTCCACAATTTCGTTGGCGTCCCAGGTGTAAGGGCCATTTGAGCCAAAAACCAGATTTTCGTTACTGCCTTCATATTCCAGTAATACAGGCCGATGGTCGGCCAATGGTCTTATTTTTATGCCTCTTAACGTGGATGGATAATGGTTCCCGTCCACAACCATAAAATTTGTAAAACCGCCAAAAGTTGAATAAAAGGCAGGAGTCTGGTTGAAGTTGGTATTGTTGTAAAGCTGAATTTCCCAATTACAGTAATCAAGATCGGATTTAGCGCCGATTGCTGCCCATGAAGGTTCGGTATGCTGAAAATGGTAATAGCGGGAAAGGCTGTCGGAGGAATAAAGATGTTCGCTGACCATGGTCGGTGGTGGACTGTCGGCCTGGATTTTAAAGTTTTGCGGGCTGCAATCTGCTCCTGCAATGGCATCATCTATTATTAGATAAATCATTATTCTGCACTCGGTTGAGTTGATGCCTGCCGGAATATGCCAGTTGTACAAATGGTCGTTTTCGGTTTCTGTTATTTCTTCCCAGTTGTGTCCACCCGTAGTCGAATAAAAGATACGAACGGTTCCTGTATTATAACAATCGGATTCCCAGGTTATTTCGGCATAATTATCAGCGTAATAATCCTCACCTTGCCCATCGCTGTTGTATCTCCGGTCGCCAACGGGTTCCAAAATACGGATGTGATGCCCTTTTGAACCGCCCGGCTGTGCCTTGGTCAAAACATCGACATGTGTTTTATCCACCCAACTCAATCCGTAATCCCATGTGTTATGAACAATAATTTTACTGGAACTTCCATTGTAGCCAACCGCACAAAAGGTGTGTTCGATGTTGTATGAAGAGTTCAATACGGGTCGGTTTTCATCAATTTCATTTTTAAGGTATGTCCAGGGCAAATCGTAACGGTTAACAACATCAAAATTATAACCGCAAATATCGTTGGTTACTGCTTCCAATCCATTGTCAATATTCCATTGCCAGGTCATGCCAGTTGTTGTATCTGTTTCCATTTGTATAGCCAACTGTTTATGAGTTCCACAAACATAATAATCGTGATCTCCCTGAACATCGTCCAACCGGTCGAAAGTGTTTACAACCATCAATGGAAATTTGCTGGAAGCAACAACGGAACGGTAATCGTAATAGGCAATCAGCATCATGGCGGCTGTTGGGCTGCAACCATAGCTCCAGTCGATAAACGGCATGTACTCGTAGTAAGGAACATACGTGTCCCCTTTAGCCGGATGGACAAATCCTGCCTTGTATTTTTCCCATTCAACGGTGTAATCCGATGATGTAAAGGTGTTTTTTGCTTTGGCTTTTCTGGCCAAAAAATCTGTTTCGAAAATGACGCCTTTGCCAGGCGCAGGGCAGATGTACTGCTTTTCCCCATTTCCCGGGTACTCGTACCAGATATTAAAAAGCCCAAAATAATAGCCCTTTGATGGTTGAATATCCGTGTTTAAATTTGCTTTTTGCATAAGTTTCTTTATCCTTCCAGCTTCGGCATACTCAAACGACAACATGTTGGCATGCTCAATAATAACCGGCATATCGGTGCGGGCGCTCATCAAAATCCTTCCAAACTGCCCGTTGCCCCATTGATTGAAGGCATCGCCGTTTAACTTTGCAGCAATACATTGTTCTTTAAGGTTTTTCGTTTCAGGAAATTCTTTTCCAATGGAATAGTTAAACTGCCAGGCCACAATTTCATCATCGAAACCATAATAGGGAATGGGTTCGGCGGGGTAAACATTGCCCCACAATGTCTGCGCGTTGCGATTGGCAATGTTTTGAATTTCACCAAACGGTACCTGCTGGCCTTTTTGTCCAAAAGCAACCATGCTTAAAAGCATCACAATCACGGTGCAAACAATGGTTTTTTTCATAAATCTTTCGTTTTTACGGTTAATTAAGCAAAAACACAACGGTTAAGGAGGTACAACACCAGCTTGAAACCGTCATGACGATTTCCGTTTTGCGGGAAACTTCGCCAAGCCAGTTGCGAAGGGCAAGAATGAGCAATAAGGCAATTACCCCGGCCACCCACCAGAAAGGTGTTTGAAAAATGGCTGCAATCATAAAAATGGTGAACAAGCCTGCAATACACGAAATATTGGTCCACTGGTTTTGCATGGGCCAAAAATATACCGGGGTTGGGAAAAAGGCTTGGAAAATAACGACCAAAACAGGGAGAATTGCGTCAGGAGCATTAATTTACGGTAGATTGCGGGGGATTGTCGTTTTTGTCCATATACTCCAATGGGGAAACGCCGAAATGTTTTTTAAAGAGTTTTGAAAAATAGCCGGGATCGGAAAAGCCAAATTCATATGCTGTTTCGGAAATATTCCCTTGCCGGGTTTTTAAAAAATCGGCAGCCATATTGAGTTTGATCAGATAAATAAAATTGGTGGGGGTCGTTTGCAGTTCTTCCTGGGTTATGCGTTGGAGTTTGCGGATGGTCACGCCGATTTCTGTGGCAAGATTTTCGGAACGGATGTTTATAGTGCTGTTTTGGGTGATGTAATCTACGGCTTTTTTAAGGATTGCTTCGTTGGAAGATAAAGCAGGTTTATGGTCCAACTCGTTTTTTTCGAGAAACACAATTTTTGGTGCAGGGATTTCACCCCGGGCTGGCAACCGCTGTTTTTTTATCATTCTGAAGATCAAGATGGCGATGATCATTAATGTTAGGGCAAGTACGCTGATGTATCCCGTAAACCATCGCCGCATTTTGGCCCCGGTCATTTTGTCCCACCATCCGGGGGAACCTGCCAACTGCACCTCTTTCCATGTTTCGGGATAGCCGAAATCGCTGATGCCAATCCAGTTGAACGCCCAGTATCTCAACGCCTTTTCGGCATAAGTGTGCGCGTTGTCTATCGGGTAATCAATATCGTTGTTCCCGATATCCATCTTCATCCGTAATCCGGTTGAAGGTTTAATCCCGATGGCCGTAAATGGGATGGCGATTTCAATCCGATAGGCCGAATCCCGGGAGCCATCGTTCAGAATCCCTTCGAAGTTTGTCCAGTACTCATAATAGATGTTCTGTCCGGTCGTTTTTGGGGTAGCCAACGTATCGCGTTCCATCAGTTCCCAGTCGCCCCTGAAAACAAGGCTGTTCCCTGCAACATCGATTAAAAACTGGTAATCGTTGATGTCCATGACCGTATCGCTGTCGTTTTTTGAATCGAGGTAAACCTCAATACCATCGTTCAAATGGATTTCCGGGGTTTTGCCTTTGGGTTCAACCTGGGCAAAAAGATGGTGGTCGTGAACCAAAAAAGCAAAGTAAAGATTGTTCAAATCCCAGCACATCCAAACTTCAATTTGGTTGCGCGAAAGGGGGGGCCAGGTTTTGGAATAATCGTAAGAAGCGTCAAAGAAAGCCATCAGTTCCCTGTCGGGGGCGTTGTGCAAGCGGCAAAGGGTGTCGCGAAAAAGGATTTTATGGTAATTTTTCCACTCCTCGGATTTGCCGTCAATATTAATTTCAGAATGGGTAAAGGGTATTTGGATTGGGGTTTGGCCATGCACGGGGTTCCATACCAATATAAAAATAAGGAGGCATGCCAGGCCTGAAGCCAGAATATGGTAAGTTGTCCGGTTCAAGGATCGTGGTTTTGGTCCCGGTTAATTTAAAACTCTGGTAAAAATACAATAATCTGGATGAAAGCCAGAAAGACATCTTTTTTTTTATGTGACACAAAAGCGTATTTTTATAAAATTAGAAAATGATGAGAAAAATCAGAAAATTTGCACTTATTTTGTCAATGGAAGTGGACTATCACCTGCCTCTGAATGAAAATGTATGGCAATCTTCGTTCAGGGGCAATTATATCGCTGGTTTTCGGAAATGCTATTTCGCATAATCAAAGTCTGGCGGTGAAAAACTTGGAATAGGATGGTAAAAAAAATTTCCCTCTCTGATGGTTTGAGTTTGTCGCGGATCGTCCATGGCCAAATGCGGATGGCCAGCTGGAAAAGGTCGCCCCGGGAGCTTTTAAAACTTATGGAAGGGCTGATTGAACTCGGAATAACTTCGTTCGACCATGCCGATATTTATGGAAATTATAGTTGTGAAGCTCTATTGGGCGAGGTGTTGGCACTGAACCCGAACATCCGTTCCCGAATAGAAATCGTTACCAAATGTGGCATCAACCTGATATCGGAGAAGTTCCCCAACCGGAAAGTGAAGTTTTACGATTATCGTTATAGTCACATAATCTCTTCGGTAGAGAACTCCCTGAAAAATTTCAGGACCCATTATATCGATTTGCTCCTGTTGCACCGGCCGGCCCCGTTTTTTGATCCGGAAGAAGCGGCAAAAGCATTTTCAGTTTTAAAAAGGGACGGGAAAGTATTGCATTTTGGTGTTTCAAATTTCACCCCGGGACAGTTCGACATGCTGAATTCCTATACCGACGAACGCCTTGTGACCAACCAAGTGGAGGTTTCACCCTATTGTCTTGAACATTTTGAAAACGGGAACATCGATTTTTTTCTCAGGGAAAGGATTAAACCGATGGCCTGGTCGCCCATGGCCGGTGGAAAACTTCTCAATCCAATCGACGAAAAGGGGCACCGGGTATTACAGGCGCTCCATGAAGTGTCCGAAGCGCTTCAGGTGGCGCCGGTCGATACGGTCGTCTATGCCTGGTTGCTCAAACACCCTGCCACTATTGTCCCGGTGGTTGGTTCCGGCAATATGGAACGTATCCGATATGCCGCAGAAGCCCTGCAGATTGATATGGATATGGAGCAGTGGTACAAGATCTTTATTGCTTCCAAAGGAAAAGAACTTCCCTGAAACAACCATCGTAAATTTAAAAAACTGAAATGAAAATTTTACTGATTCTTTCTATCGCCTTGCTGGTCTTTTTTCTGGCCTTCAGAACAACGTTGTTTGGCCAGAAAATACCAGGTCTGGGACCGATGGGGCCATCGTCGCTGGCCTATAATCCCTATATCGGTTATCCGGTATATCCGGGGATTGACTTAGGCGTAACTTACTCCAAAACCGGAACTGTCCTGAAAGTCTGGTCCCCACCGGCGCAGGAGATGAAGTTGAAATTGTACAAAACGTCGTTGGGGGGCGAACCGATCGAAGCCTTGTATTGTGTCAAAGATACGAATGGGGTGTGGACCGCAGTGTTGACGGGCGATAGAAAAGATATGTATTATACTTTTCAGGCAAAAGTCAACGGGAAATGGATGGACGAAAACCCCGATCCCTGGGCCAAAGCCGTTGGGGTAAACGGGAAACGGGGGCAGATTGTCGATATGGAGGAAACAAATCCACCGGATTGGGAAAATGACGAATCACCGGCGCTAAACAACCCGGTGGATGCAATTATCTATGAGCTGCATGTACGCGATCTTTCTGTGGCGCCCAATTCGGGTATTAAAAACAAAGGTAAATTTCTTGCTTTCACCGAATATGGCACTCAAAACAGCCATGGGCAAAGCACCGGAATTGACCATATCGCCGAAATGGGGGTGACGCATGTCCATTTACTGCCATCGTTTGATTTTTGCAGCGTGGATGAATCAAAGCTGGATGTTGCCCAGTTTAACTGGGGATATGATCCGCAAAACTACAATGTCCCAGAAGGATCTTATTCCACCAATCCGGAAGATGGTAAAATCCGTATCCTGGAGTTTAAAAAAATGGTACAATCTTTACACAAGAAGGGAATCCGGGTGGTTATGGATGTGGTGTACAACCATACAGGATGGACACACAACTCAAATTTTGACCAGTTGGCCCCGGGTTATTATTACCGCCAATGGGAAAAGGATGGCACATACAGCAATGGTTCAGGTTGTGGAAATGAAACAGCCTCCGATCGTGCCATGTTCCGGAAATTCATTGTTGAATCGGTGGCGTACTGGGCTAAGGAATATCATGTGGATGGCTTTCGTTTTGACCTGATGGCCCTTCATGACATGGAAACCATGGAACAGGTAGCAAAGACGCTTCAGGCCATGGACCCTTCCGTCATCCTTTATGGGGAAGGATGGACCGCCGGGGATTCGCCCCTGCCTGAAAAATACCGGGCATTGAAACGAAATGCACAAAAGATGAATGGCGTGGCAGTTTTCAGCGACGATATCCGCGATGGCATTAAAGGGAGCGTATTCGATGATAAAAGTACCGGTTTTGCCAGCGGCGCCATAGACATGGCCGAATCGGGAAAATTTGGGATCACGGGCGCTGGGCCCCATCCGCAGATTGATTGTTCAAAAGTGAATTATTCGAAAGAGCCCTATGCCAAAAACCCGGGAGAGGTTGTAAATTACGTTTCCTGTCACGACAACCATACCTTGTACGACAAGTTGAAAATTTCCCGTCCGGATGCTTCGGAAGCGGATTTGGTGAAAATGGACGAACTGGCCAATACCCTTGTGTTGACATCACAGGGGATTCCTTTTTTACACGCCGGGGTGGAGATGAAAAGGACCAAAGGCGGGGACCATAATTCATTTAATAAACCCGATTCAGTGAACAACATCAACTGGGACTGGAAATATGAGAACCGGGAGTTGGTGGCCTATTACCGGGAGTTGATTGCCCTGCGCAAAGCCCATCCGGCTTTCAGGATGAATACCAATGAAATGATACAAAAAAACCTGGTTTTTCTCCCGGTGAATGACCCTCAGTTGATTGTTTATCAATTGAAAGACCATGCCAATGGCGATCCATGGGCACAAATAACGGTTATTTTTAACGGGTCGGGCCAGGAAAAAACGGTCGCATTGCCGGAAGGGAACTGGAAAGCTGCCTTACAGAACCGGAAATTCAGGGATTTTGAACAGCCTTGCGCAGATTCTGTAGGCGTGGTGCCTTATTCGGCTATGATATTGTATCAGGATTAGGAAATGAAATCTCTTTTCCGGAAAGGGGGCCCCATCCGGGAGAGGAGAGAGCTAAGCCATATAACAGGAGTAATATATTGGCGGAGTCACATCTGCAACAGCGTGTTTCCGGACGGTTTTGCCAGCGGTATCGGGGATGGAAATTTTATCCAATCCGGCACTGGCAGAAAGTTTGGATATCCAGGGAAGGGCATCGGCAGGCTCCATGTATATTTTTTGCAATCCCTTCTGACGGGCCCATTCAATGGCAACATTCAGCAGTTTTTTAACAAAAATTGGCCGTTTGTAACGGGAGAGGACATGGATGTGGTTTACCCGCGCGACCCCAGGACTGACAATCCGGACTCCCAGCCCCCCGATCACTTCATATTCATGCCACAGGATGCAAGCCATCCCATGTGGAGGGCTGTACAATTCATCAATGGTTGACAGTTCTTTGATGAAATTTTGGTAATAAAGGTTAAAATCAATGCTGGTTGCGTAGTCAAGAAACACTTGTTTGAGGCGATAAAAGTCTGTCTCTTTGGTTACATGGACGATCGTAGTAGAGTTGAAATCAGGGAGGCGCATACGGTGGGTTTTGTCTGTTAAATTGTTGGGGCAATCCAAAAATACAACCACACGGTAGCCAGTTCAACCTAAAGTTAGCATTCGTTGAAAATCGATTCGTAAATGAAGATAAAAAGATTGTAAATGTTTGCAAGTGCCGGGCTATTGTTTTTTCCCGACCATGGCCTGCAACCCGGAAGCTGCCTTTATTAAACGGATCCCTTTCAATCCCGCTTCTTTCATCCATTCCCGCAATTCCCCTTTCGTGTAGGTGTCGCCATGGTTAGTGCTGACCAGCATGTTCAAGGCGAACAGCGCACCGGCGGGGGGGCGTGTCCGTTGCCTGTTCATCACATGGTCCATGATCACAAGCTCTCCTCCCTCCGCCAGGGCTTTGGCCCCTTTTTGGATCAGGGCGCGGTTTTCTTCGGGACTGTTGATATGGATGATGGCCGACATCAGGACCAGATCGTACCCGGTCCCGAAATCATCGGTTAAATAATTGCCTTTCATGGTACTGATTTTACTGCTTGCCCCTTTTTTTTCAATGTATTTTATGGTAATGGGAACCACATTGGGCAGGTCCATGATGGCCCCCCTGATTTCAGGGTTTTGTTCCATAAAAGCAAAGGTAAATGCGCCCGAACCCCCGCCAACATCCAGTGTTGTACGGGTGGCCGACAAGTCGAGCAACGAAGCAAGTTCCCTCCCCTGGGCAATCCCCCGTGCATGCATGGCAGCAATAAAGGCCTCGAGCCATGGCTGTCCCCGTTCATTCATTTCATCCTGTCCCGGCCCTGTCCCGGTGTTCCTTGTTTGGACGGCACTGGTGAGGGAACTCCAGTTTTTCCATAAGCCAATGGTATGGTCAAGGCCAATCATAAATTTTGGCGCAGTAGATACCAGAAATTGTTCCGAGAATTCAGAATTTCTGAATTTCCCCTTTTTCTTGTTCATCAACCCTGTGGTTGCCAGGGCATTGAGCAGGCGGTTTGTAGCTCGTGCATCGAGGTGAAGAAGGGTTGCAACCGTCTCCGAATCCGTATATTCCTCGGTGAAGTGGTCAAAAATCCGGAGTTCTACAGCCGTGAGTATCAGGCGGCTCACTTTAAAAGCGTTGACCTTTTTTAACAAATCGGAGGGCGTGGCGATTGTTTTCATGGGATCCTATCAGGGAAAAGGTTTTTTTGAATTGTACCGGACTTTAGACCTTTCCTCTTGCCTGACCGAAAGGGATAAGCAGTTTTCCTTTTTTACAAAGCGGTCACAAGTGTAGAAAGACAGGGGGTAAAGATAGTGAAGTTCCCGGAAACCCTGAAACTGTTTCAATGTTTCAATGTTTCAATGTTTCAATGTTTCAATGTTTCAATGTTGTTTCTTTGAAACTTTTTTTCTGAAACTTTGAAACTCTGAAACCCTGAAATTGCCCAACTCCTCAAAATATAAGTTAGCCCAGTTTTTGTCGTAAAAATTCCTGACGAACTGTTATCTTTGTATGTTGGTACAGGGCAGGGGATGGAAAGGCTTTTTTTTTGTTATGATAAAAAAGTAGTTCTGGCCCTGATGGGCAGAAAACCGGCAAAGACTTGAAACAATCCATACGTTACCGAAAAAACCGTTTCAGAGTCCTGAATATCCGTTCGTCCGGGTTGATGTTTGTTCTTTTTCTCTTTTGTTCAACGGGGTATTCCCAGCTTAAGATTATTTCCGGCGACAGTTTGGTGCTCATTGAACAGGCGCTTAAAAAGATTGATCACAAGATTGATTTTGCCCTGATCCCCGGTCCGGTTTATAATTCATCAACACGGCTGGGTTTTGCGGTCATCCCCATGTTGGTTTATGATCTGGATAAAAAAAAGGATACGATATCCCCGCCCTCATCCACGGCGGCTTTGTTTTATTTTGATTTTTACTGGAGCTGGATGTTTGCCACAAAACAAAATTTTTACTGGGACCACAACAAATGGCGGGCGATCATCACAACTGGTTACGGGGATTTAAAGTCGAAATATTTTGGTATCAGCACGGATTCCGCAATTATTGACAACAGCTCTCAAAATTACGTCTGGATGTCGGACCTGACTTTTTTTTTCACGGCAACCTGTTACCGGAAAATTGTCAGCGGTTTTTACGGTGGGCTTGAGTATGCCTATGCCAATGTGACGCAGTCGGGCAAAGATTCGGCTGCTTCTGCAAAAATGCAGAAAGACAGTGTTGACATAGGGAATGAAATTCAAAGCATGGTTTCACCGACTTTTGTGTGGGACAACCGAAACAACCTTTTCTGGACAACGAAAGGCTATTATGCGGAACTGAACTTCCGGAATTCGAATGATATTTTTTTTAGTTCCCGTGATTTTTTTATCGTTGAAGCATTTTTAAACGGTTACCATTGTTTATCCCGAAAAAATGAACGGTTGACCCTGGCATGGCGATTTTATATCCAGGGTTCCTGGGGCGACGTGCCTTACAACCATCTTGCAAATTATGGGGAGGGCGATGATTTCAGGGGATATACCGGAGGAAAGTATGTGGACCGGTCGAAGGTCAACGTACAAGCCGAATTGCGTTATGACCTGTGGAAGTTTATTGCCGTTTCGTGTTTTTTGGGCACGGGCAAAACCTTTGGGAACATCAATGAATTTGGCCAGTCGGTTTGGTTGCCTTCCGGTGGGGTTGGCCTCTACCTGAACGTTATTCCCTCAAGGAACCTGAGGGCCTACATCAATTTTGCCATAGCCCGCGAGGATTATGGTATCTATGTAGGATTGGGCCAATCATTTTAATGATAATTTTTGATGGGGGTCTTGTACCTGTTGTTTGGATAAAGGAACCGATCGGTTTTTGAAAGAACGGTTTTTTCATTCATGGAATGACAAAGATTTGCCTTTCAACGTAAATCACTCAGGTTAAATGTATATCTTTGTAACGGCTTTTGAGCATTCAAAGATCAACAAGGTAATCCAATCAGTCGTTGTCAATCTCCTCGCAGTTGAATCGCCGTCGGTTCCTTTTCGTGATTGAATCTTAAAATCACCAGTGTATTCGTATTCATTCACAAAAACAACCCATGAAAAACATTTTTGTATCAAATTTAAGTTTCAGGATCAACGACGAAGATCTCAACCAGGCTTTTGCTGATTATGGCGCTGTGACTTCTGCCAAAGTTATCAAAGACAATTTTTCAGGAAGGTCGCGCGGATTTGGTTTCGTTGAGATGGCCAACGACGAAGAAGCGGACAAAGCGATCGAAGCGTTAAACAACGCCGAATTCGACGGAAAAGTGATCACAGTCTCCGTTGCGCGTCCAAAAACAGAACACAAGCCAGGTGGGCCCGGCGGTTCACGTGGCGGCAACCGGTTTGGCGATAAATCGCGTGGCGGGTTTAAAAAAAGATTTTAAACGAATTTTTCCTTCCGGCGCATCATTTCGGAAACGAATTGACCGTTGCCTTTATTCAATGGCTTTTTTCAATTCATTTAGGGTATTGGGGATGGCAATAATTTTTTTCGAACCTGCATCGAGAAGAACCATTACCGGTGTGGCCAAAACAAAATAATCGGCAGCTTCCTTACTGCGGATTCCTTCTTTGACACACAGGTGCTTCCAACCTTTCATTTCTTTAATTTTTCTGCCCCAGGCTTCTATCTCCGTTTCCGTTTCATCGAGGCTGATGGCCACTACTTCTGTTTTTTCCAGATTCCCGGGCCGGGTCAGGAAAGGATATAGTTGGTCAGTCAGTTCAACGCAGTGGCTGCAATCGGCCGACCAAAAAAGGACAAGAATGTATTTTGCTTTGGGCTTAAATTTGTAAAGTTCAAACAATTCCCCTGTCGGGCCTTTCAGAACAATCTCCGGTGCCTGGCTTCCCGGTACCAGCGTTTCCATCCCTTTTAACCTACGGGCAATCTCTTGCCTTTTCGACGTAAGGCAATGCACGTCATTGATATACGGTTCCAATATTTTTATCCCTGCATCGATCCCGTTGGTTTCATAGCCCCGGTAAAAATAATCCACCATCCATCCATATACCCGTGGATCGCCTTTCCGGGCCTTCTCAATGGCAGTAATTCCCGCCAATGGGAAAAGGGAATCGCGCAGGGCAACGGTCGTGGAGAGTTGGCCATACAGGTTGACATAGCCATCCATCCATTTGTTGATCTGGGATGTTTTTATCAAATAATAACTGTTAAAATCCATGCCGTCGAAATAATGTTTGATCAGGTTTTGAACCCGTTCGGTTTCAGAACCCTCCCATGGAATCTGCGGTACATGGTGAAAATAGTAAAGGTTCACGATAAAAAGTGGTTTGTCTGTTTCGATGCGGTTTTTTAACCAACGATTGTAGGCTTCCCTCCGTTTTTCATATTCAATAATTCCTTGCTGATAAAACGGGGAGCCGGTATCATCGTAATTCATTAAGAAATTTTGCAACACCCCCAGTTTTTCTTTTTGTTTGCTGTTTTCATCCGAAAATTTGGCATAGGCGCTGTTTTCCCTTTCATTGGCTTGAAAAAAGGAGCTGTCCCTGTTGTTGCAATATTTCGGGTTTACCCATAATTCTAAGTTTTGGTCATGGATAAAAATCATTTTTTCAGAAGGATAGGGGGCGCTTTCAATGGTTTCTTTGTAATCAAAGCGCAATACAAATTCTCCAGGCAATTTTTCGATAGATATGGTAAACGATGTTGTTGTGTCATTCTTCAAACCCCCTGCTTCGGCGATGGGTTTAAATAATCCTGCCGGTGACAACGCCAACAGGCTGACTTTGCTTTCATAAACGCCCCGAAGATGAAGGGTAAGCCTGATATCTTGATCTTGTGAAAACAAGGTACCGGGGATTAAGTAAATAAAAAGGACGGCCAAAAAGGGCAACAGTTCAACCGGGTTGAAAAGTTTTTTTACAAATATTGACAGTAAGTTCATCATTGGATGGAACCTGTTTTTTCCAGGTTTAAAATTACAAACCATTTTAATGTCACCAACCGTTAATATTTCCTTATTTTTGTTTTACCTTTACCATGCCTGGTATTTGTCTTTTTGCCTGCTTTTTTGGGTTTAGGATGCGGTGTTTTTGAGCCGGTATAAGGTGATGATAAAGAATGAGGATCCTGAGATGAAATGTTTTTTTTTAGGTTTATTGTTTTTGGCCCGGCTGGTTTTTGGGGTTCAACCAGCATCCGGGCAGAAACCAATCACCCTTGGCATTTTTACCGACAACCAATATTGTAATTGTGCCGTGACCGGTGTGCGCAATTATCCTGCTTCATTGGAAAAACTCGACAGCGTGGTCCGGTTTTTCAACGCTTCGGGGGTCGATGCCATTTTTCATCTGGGCGATATCATCGATCATGATTTTGCCAGTTACGACAGTGTCATTCCCCGCTACCGGAAGTCGGCCATTCCCGTAAATTTTGTCATGGGAAACCACGATTATGCAGTAAAAGCCCGGTATAAAACAAAAGTGTTGCCTGTGCTGGGCATGGCGGCTCCCTATTATGCCAGGGCCATCGGAAATTGGAAATTTGTCGTTTTAAATGGGGATGACCTGAGTTTTTTAGCCCCACAGGACAAAGCCAGGAGAAAGGAGCGAAATGCCCTTTTAACCGGAATGATCAGCGGGCTTCGAAGTAATTTTTTGCCCTGGAATGGCGGCATTTCGATGGTACAAATGAACTGGTTGGAAGGGGAACTGGAGGATGCACAAAAAACCGGGATGAACGTGATTGTTCTTTGCCATTTCCCCATTTATCCAAAGAGCGGCTACAACCTCTGGAACGACCAGGAAGTACTGGCACTGCTAAAAAACTACCCGTGTGTCAAAGCTTACTTTAATGGCCATTACCATCCGGGGAACTATGGGATGGAAAGTGGGATCCATTTTATAAACTTCCATGGAATGGTCAATACCATGGAAACGGCTTATGCCTTAGTGACCCTCACATCCGACAGTATTCTGGTCCATGGTTTTGGCCGGGAGCCCAATCGGAGGTTAAAAATAAAAAAGAAATGAATAAAATAAGTTGTAAACAAGCGGTTTTGCTTGTGTTGTTGTTGGTTGTTATCGGCGGCCACACCCTTGTTGCCCAATCCATCGACAGCCTTAAAAACATCAAGGTCACCATCACTTTTGCAACGCCCCCTACTGATTTTACAGTGGCCAAAGCCCCCTTGCGTTTCAATAAAACCTTTGCTTTCAGTTTTCAGATCGATGACGGGAAAAAGGATATTTATTCGCCGGGATTTCAGTTTTTAAATGGAGGGACCTATGCCGATTCCACCTATCCCGGGTTGAAATTTACCGATGGTTGTGGCAACGATATAAAGTTTAAAATGAGTTCTGCCCTTTTTTCTTTTGCAAAGCCAGGCGGTGTTTATACGGATGGGCACGATCCAAACGGGTCTTATGCAACTACCAATGTTACCTGGCCGGAATTGATTGAAATGTACCAGTCCGGTTGGGGGTTGTAAACCATGGATTTAGTTCCGATATCGGAGATTCCCTTTGGTACGATATTGCCAGGAACCACAGTTATGTGAAATTGAAAATGCAACAGGCTTGTCCGGGAGGGCCCGACATGAGGATGTTTGCCAATCCGAACGGAGTTATAGGCTATACCCAAGTTGCCTTTGATCTCGGTTACCTGGCTTGTTTCAGGCAAGGTTCCTCTTTTGGGAGGCCCAGTTTAAATGTTGTTTCAACCTGGCAACATCATGATATCGAAATGTACCGCGCCAATTTATATGGGGCAATCGACCTTTCAGCCCTGGTGGATGCAATGGCTGTTGCCAGTATCAACGGGGCGCACCATTGGGGCGTTGTTCTTACCCACTATATAACCAATGGGCAGTATGGATATACTTTCCCGGTTTTTAAAAACCACATGAACTACATCGCCAATTCCTATGGGAAAAACGGGCTTGACAATGTGTGGATGGCAACGGAAGAAGAAATCCTCGAATATTTGTTGTTGAATGATCTGCTGGATGTCCAGACGCTATGCAACGAAAACGTTTTGGAAATAACGTTTACCGGGAATATCCCTGCCGATTACCGTTTCTACCAAACATCCCTGTTGGTTGGCGCCAATGCAATAATTACATCCATTACGACAGAAGGCGTGGGAAGCGCCTCGTTTATTGGAATTGGCACTTCGGATGCGATGATAAACCTCAGTTGGAACGGGAGAGAAATTGTCCCTGCCCAGGTCCCTGCCAATACCTGGGTTACGGTTGCCGAAAATTCACAAAGTCAATTAGATGCCAATATCGCCCTCGATTATATTGCCATGGTTCCCGATGGACCGGCCAAAGATTCGCTCCGGGAACGGATGTGCAATATTCCCGGGATTGAACTCCCCGAAGGGTTCTGTAACATTGTCCCTGTCAATGCAACCATACAGGATGAAATCGTACCAGATGGAGAAACCACCTGTTACGATGCCAGTAATACCATTACGGTAGCCGGGGACGGAACATTTTTCATAGTCCAGGGTGGGGGCAACGCAACCATGGTTGCCGGCGTAACCATACGGTACCTGCCCGGTACAACGGTTGAACAGAATGGGTATCTTCATGGTTACATTGCTGTTGACAGTCAATACTGTAGCGCAAAGACGCCCTCTTTTATAGCGGCTGTTGCGGGCCGTGAGGAAGGTTTACCTGAACACAATCCTTCTTTTTTCAGGGTTAGCCCCAATCCGAACAATGGGCAATTTGTTTTTGAAGTTCTGGGAAATCAGGAAATTTCAGAGATAATGATCAATATTTTTGACATACATGGGGTGAAGTTGGTGTCCAAACCGTTGACAGGGGAGAAACATCAACATTTTTCACTTGAACAGGAGCCTTCCGGAATCTATTTTATCCATGTGATATCGGGAAACACAACAGAGACCAAAAAAATTATCAAATTGTGATAGTCGTTCAATTATTGTATAGTGCTTTTCCTTGACATTCAGACACCGTTTTTGTAGTATATTGGATGTATCTGTTTTGCCAAATCCGGCTTCGACCGACATAACGACCTGGTCAAATGGGCCATGATCGCCATCCACTGGCTGGTCATCATATACCTTTTCCACCGTTTCGGCCGGAATGTTCTTCAGCGATTCCAAACCCGTAAGGATGGACGGTTTCAACCACCAACGGAAAACCTGCACCTCGTTCCTTGTTTTTTGTGCGTACCGAATTCAGGATGCAGCGGATCGAATTCGACGACATCCTTTTCATTGAAGGGATGAAGGAGTACTTAGGCATTCAAACCCGGACGGAGCGGGTCGTAGTGTTGCAAAATTTCGCCGGGATTCAGAAATCATTGCCGGAAGAAAACTTTTTCAGGGTACACAAATCCTTCATCGTGGCGGTCAACAAAGTTAGCCGGGTAGAGCGCAACCAGATATTCGTCGGAAGCTACGTCATTCCCCTGAGTGACACCTACAAGGCGGGGTTTATGATGTTTGTGGCCGGGAAGTAAAGTTTGGGATTATTTGTGAAATGCGGTGGATGCCATTTTAAATGGCGCTAATTTACTTTGTAGAATGCATACTTAATATAATTTTCAAATTCGGAATGAAGAATAAAAGATTTTGATTATTTTTGTAGCATCATTACAAAGAAATAAATTTGAAAACGCTCATTAAACATATCACAAATATCCAAACCGGACTCTTTGCAAAACCCTCTGGCTTTGGTGAATTGGTATATCTGCAATCCAGGCATTTTAACGAATACGGGCAATTAAACTCGGTCCTTCACCCTGATTTGGTTTCTGAGGGTATCCCTGAAAAGCACTTGCTGAAAGATGGCGATGTACTGTTTGCGGCCAAGGGCACTAAAAACTTTGCAGCCGTTTTTGAAAACCATAACGAGCCGTCTGTTGCTTCCACCTCCTTCTTTGTTCTACGACCAACCGACAAAAAAGTGTTGCCTCATTATTTGGCCTGGTTTCTTAATAGCCATACAACACAAAAACTTTTAAAAGGACAAGCCATTGGCACTTCCATCCCTTCTATTTCAAAACAAGTTTTGGAAAACCTGGAAATTGCATTGCCGGGTATCGAAACACAAAAAGCGATCCTGCAAATCACAAAGCTCCGAAACAAGGAAAAAGCTCTAAAGCAGCAAATTGAAAATCTCAGGGATAAGTACCTAAACCAATTGATTGTGAAAGCTATAAACTATGAGATATGAGATATGAGATATGAGATATGAGACAAAGTAAGTCAATACTAAAAGATAAATCATTTGCTTTTGCCATACTTATTGTGAAAGCCTATAAATATCTGGCTGAAGAAAAGCGAGAATTTGTGATGAGCAAACAACTGTTGCGTTCCGGGACGTCGGTCGGTGCTAATATTCGGGAAGCAAAGAATGCTGAAAGCATAAACGATTTCATTCATAAACTTGGAATTGCCCAAAAAGAATGTGACGAAACATTGTACTGGATCGAATTGCTCAAAGAAACAGAATATCTCAATTCCTCCTCCTTTGAAAATCTCTATAATGAAGCCAACCAAATTCTGAAAATGATTCGAAGCACTATCTTAACCGTCAAACAAAAAAATCTCAAATCTCAAATCTAATAATCTCATATCTCATATCTCATATCTCATATCTCATATCTCATATCTCATATCTCATATCTCATATCTCATATCTCATATCTCATATCTCATATCTCATATCTCATATCTCATATCTCATGAAAATTTCCCAAAAAGACATCAACGATGCAGTTTGGAAGGTTTGCGACACCTTTAGAGGCAGCATTGACCCCAGCGTTTACAAAGATTATGTGCTTACCATGCTGTTCCTCAAATATCTCAGCGATGTGCATGACGATAAAATGGAAGGTTACCTCAAAAAATACAACGGTGATACAGAACGGGCCAAACGTGCCATGCAACACGAACGTTTTATTGTACCGGAACACAGCCACTTCAAATTTTTGTACGATTCGCGAAATGAGGCCAACATTGGTGAACTCATCAATATTGCATTGACTGATCTGGAAGAAGCCAACCGGGAGAAACTCTACAGCGAAGATGGGGCTGGGATATTCCAGAACATTGACTTTAACAGCAACAAGTTAGGCGAGCCCAAAGACAAAAACACCCGACTAAAAAACCTCCTGCTCGATTTCAATAAGGATGCGTTGAATCTTCGTCCTTCGCATCTGGATGGTGTGGATATTATTCGCGGTGCATACATGTTCCTGATTGAGAATTTTGCCAGTGATGCAGGGAAGAAAGCAGGTGAATTTTTTACCCCAAAAGAAGTTTCTACCCTGATTGCCAAACTCACCAAATCACAACCCGGTTCCCGGATTTGCGACCCAACCTGTGGTTCTGCTTCACTGCTGATTAAAGCAGGGGAAGAAGTGGGCTCCGATAATTTCTCTTTATACGGACAGGAAGCCAACGGGAGTACCTGGGCATTGGCGGTGATGAACATGTTTTTGCATGGTTTTGACAATGCCACCATCCGCTGGGGCGATACCATCCGCAACCCCAAACTGAAAGAAGGCGATACGCTGATGAAGTTTGATACCGTAGTGGCCAATCCACCCTTCTCGTTGGACAAATGGGGAAAGGTAGAAGACAAGGAGGGTGACAAAACCACCATCAGCTACGACCCGGAAACCGACAAATACAACCGATTCTGGAGAGGCGTGCCACCCAAAAGCAAAGGCGACTGGGCTTTTATCAGCCATATGATTGAAACGCTGAACGAACACGGCAAAGCCGGAGTAGTTGTGCCGCATGGCGTATTGTTCCGTGGCAGCAGTGAAGGCCGTATACGCCAACGCACCATTGAAGAAAACCTGCTCGAAGCGGTAATCGGCTTGCCTGCCAACCTGTTTTTTGGCACCGGCATTCCGGCTGCCATTCTTATTTTCAACAAAGCACGAACGAAGCAACTGGACACTGAGCGAAGTCGAAGTGTTTTGTTTATAGATGCCAGCAAGCACTACGAAAGCGCCAAGAACCAAAACAAGCTTCGATCTTCTGACATTGAGCGGATTGTTGGAACCTATGAATTGTTTAGAAGCTATGAGATAGGAGATAGGAGATATGAGATGTTAGAGAGGTCAGGTAGATGGAAAGTGGAAGGAGATTATTTGATAAGCCTTTCTTCAAACAGCAAACTACTCAAAGCCGAACTCGAAATCCTTAACAACACAAATCTCATCTCTCATAATTCAAATCTCAAATCTCATAACTCATATCTCATATCTCCAAAGTTCAGTTATGTAGCCACTGCCGCTGAAATACAGGAAAACGATTTTAACCTGAACATCCCCCGCTATGTGGACACGTTTGAGGAAGAAGCTGAAGTGGATATTGCGGCTGTGCAAAAGGAAATTGAGCAACTGGAAGGGGAATTGGTGAAGGTGCAGCAAGAGATTGACCAATATTTAACCCAACTAATCAAGTAGCTATGGCAAAGCAATTGAAAAAGGCAAGTGAGGGTTTCAACAAGATTTTACTTTACACCACTCCAAATGGAAAAGTAACGGTTGAAATATATCTCCAAAATGAAACCATTTGGCTTACCCAGCAAAAGATTGCCGACTTATTTGGCGTTGACAGAACTGTGGTTACCAAACATTTAGCCAATATCTACACGGAGGGTGAATTGAGCAAAGCGGCAACCTGTGCAAAAATTGCACAAGTTCAAACGGAGGGCAACCGGGATGTAAACAGGCTCCTCGAATTTTACAATCTCGATGCCATTATATCTGTAGGTTACCGGGTAAACAGCACTCAGGCAACCGCTTTCCGTATTTGGGCTACAGAACGGTTGAAGGAATACATCATCAAGGGCTTTACCATGGATGATGAGCGGCTCAAAAACCCGAACCACATTTTTGGGAAGGATTATTTTGAAGAACAGCTTGCCCGAATACGGGACATACGTAGCAGTGAACGAAGGTTTTATCAAAAGATCACCGACATCTATGCGCAATGCAGCGCCGATTATCAGGCAGATGCAGAAATCACCAAAATCTTTTTCGCTACGGTGCAAAACAAGCTACATTGGGCTATTGCAGGGCAAACCGCCGCTGAAATTGTCCATTCCAGGGCAAATAGCAATAAGGCAAACATGGGACTGACCCATTGGAAAAACGCCCCAGCGGGAAGAATCCGGAAAACCGATGTTGGTATCGCCAAAAACTACCTGAACGAAAACGAATTGGAGGGATTGAACCGCATCGTAACCATGTACCTCGACTTTGCCGAAATGCAGGCCAACCGAGGCGTGGTGATGAACATGAAAGATTGGATAGACCGATTGGATGCCTTCCTGCAATTCAACGAGCAAGCCATATTACAGGATGCCGGAAAAGTAAGCCACGAAGTTGCCCTGGCATTGGCAGAAACCGAATTTGAAACCTTTAGCAAAATGCAGGATGCCTTGAATGAAAGCGATTTTGATAAACTGACAAAGAAACTATCACACAAAAAGGTGGACTAATGACAACGGAAACAATTAATTTCTTTTAGATGGAAAAAGAATTATCAAAGCAACATAAAACCGTGTTTGATATTGGCTCTGGTGCTAAACGCCCCATGGAAGATGGCGTAAAACTCTCACGCTATGCATGTTACCTGATTGTGCAAAATGCCGATGCAGCCAAAGGTGCAGGAGTAATTCAACCGCTGGATTATGCCATATTTCAAAACCACGCCCGAAAACCTGCCTGTGGCCGATAGCATTAAAAAACTGGCAAAGACAAAAGAACCAAAGGAATTGAAAACGCCTAAAAAGAAACCATGATGGCAGAAACAAAAAACACCAAAGCGTTTTACAATACCGAAATTCCGGGGGATTGGGAGGTGAAACCAGTTGGAGAAGCATTTAAAATTTGCAATAACTTACGATTGCCTATAATCGAAGAACAAAGGGCAAAAATGAGAGGTCGCTATCCTTACTATGGTTCGACAAAAATTCAAGATTACATAGATGAATACCGGATAGAAGGTAAGTATGCATTAATAGGTGAAGATGGCGACCACTTTTTAAAGTGGAAGGAACTTCCAATGACATTGCTTGTGGAAGGAAAGTTCAATGTTAATAACCACGCACATATTGTTCTTGGAGAGGATAATTTGACAGAATGGTTTTTTTATTTTTTTAATCAAAGAGAATTAACACCTCATTTAACAAGGCAGGGTGCTGGCAGGTATAAGTTAACCAAAGATGCACTTTCAAAAATTCTTTGCCCCCTCCCCGAGCAAAAATCCATAGCCCGTGTCCTCAGTACCTGGGATGTAGCCATCCACAAAACCAAACAACTCATCGCCCAAAAAGAGTTCCGCAAAAAATGGCTGATGCAGCAATTGCTGACGGGGAAGATGAGGTTGAAGGGGTTTGGAGGGGAGTGGAAAAAACTTAGTGCTGGTGAAATATTCAAAAGTATAACAAAGAAAGGATTTGCAGATGAAGAATTACTTTCAGCCACTCAAGACAGAGGAATGATACCAAGGACAATGTTGGAAGGTAGAGTAACTATGCCAACAACAGGAACAGAAGGGTTCAAATTGGTTGAGATTGGAGATTTTGTCATCAGCTTACGTTCATTTCAAGGTGGTTTGGAATACTCCCATTACAGAGGTTTAGTAAGTCCAGCCTATACTGTGCTTAAACCTAAGAAGCCAATCAATGAAGAATTTTACAAGCAATATTTCAATAGCTGTGAATTTATTGGGCGTTTAGCAACTGCTGTAATAGGTATTCGTGACGGCAAACAAATCAGCTACGATGATTTTTGTGTAGTAAAAATACCTTGCCCATCAATCGAAGAACAAACCGCCATTGCCCAGGTGCTGCAGGCGGCAGATAAAGAAATCATCTTGCTCAAAGTTAAAGCAGAGAAGTTGAGGGAGCAGAAAAAGGGGTTGATGCAGGTGTTGCTGACGGGAAAAAAGAGACTATTTTAATAGAAGACCTACGTGTCTGCTAATAAAAAAACAGGAATGAACAAATACAATCCAAACATCCGTCACCGCAAATCCATTCGCCTGAAAGGATACGATTATTCACAGGCAGGAAAATATTTTATCACCATTTGTGTCCAGGACAGGGAATGTTTGTTTGGTGAAATCGTGGATGGCAAAATGATGTTGAATGATGCAGGGCGAATTGCAAATGAATGTTGGTTGAACATCCCGGAACATTTTCCCCACGCGGTTTTGCACCAACACGTTGTCATGCCCAATCATATCCACGGCATCATTGAATTGTTTCCGGCGAATATGGTGGTGGTAGGGGCGAATAATTATTCGCCCCTACGAACGCCACAACCGACGCCACAACCGACGCCACAACCGACGCCACAACCGA
>Ga0247841_10000864_pt1 | contig 74509 bp, 74 predicted proteins | sample LaCruzMarch2015__2_FD_192410 | JGI IMG/M metagenome (GOLD analysis project Ga0247841, IMG submission 192410) | Freshwater microbial communities from meromictic Lake La Cruz, Castile-La Mancha, Spain - LaCruzMarch2015_18m | ecosystem: Environmental > Aquatic > Freshwater > Lake | place: Spain... | reverse complement strand
TTGAACAATCTTATCTGATCCATGTTTGGTACGGGCAAAGACCAAGGCTGATTCTACATCAGAATTCTTTAAGATATGAATCAACAGATTAATCTTATTGGGTTTACTGACATAATACAGAGATTGCTTAATCGTATCAACCGTACTAGCCGATGGAGTAACTTCAACCCTAATCGGATTTCTTAAAATCGTATTCGCTAACTTATCAATCTCATGGGGCATGGTCGCTGAGAAAAACATGGTTTGTCTTTCATTTGGTAAATAAGCAATGATCCGCTTAACATCCGGCAACATACCCATATCCAACATCTGATCCGCTTCATCTAAGACAAAGTACTTTACTTTATCTAAGTGAATATACTTTTGGTTGATTAGATCTAATAAACGACCTGGAGTAGCAATTAAGATATCAATCCCTTGTTTCAAGGCTTGAGTCTGAGGAAATTGAGATACCCCTCCAAAAATCGCAAACGCTTTAGGACTCATATATTTCCCATACGTTTTAAAGCTTTCCATAATCTGAATGGCTAATTCTCTGGTAGGAGCCAAGATCAAAGCTGTAATGGGACGACGAGGTCCCAAGGCACGATCCGTATTGATACCTTGTAGGATTGGAATCGCAAAAGCAGCTGTCTTCCCTGTCCCTGTTTGAGCACATCCTAATATATCCTTACCTTCTAATAATGGTCCTATTGCCTTAGCCTGAATCGGCGTTGCTTCAGTATAACCTTCTTCTTTTAATGCCTTTTGAATAGGCAAAACTATCTGTAGACTTTCAAATAACAAATCAATTCTCCTTTGGGTATTTTAAATACATCTTACCGTGTGTAATCTAAGATGTTGAGCGAATAAACCTAAAGAGTGGATTAAACATATATTGTTAAGGCTAAGTGCCTTAAGTGCCCAAATTGGTCTTGTTTTACGCCACAGTATACCATACTTGAAACAAGATATGTTAATTTGCTTAATTATTCTTTTTAAGTGTATATGACTTGCGTTTTAAAAAAAGCGCCTCATAATACACTCAGGAGATAAAACAATGAAACTAAGAAAGTTATTCATCGCATTGAGTTTAATCAGTATACTGGCATTAGGAGCTTGTACCTCAACACCTGGAACCAAAGTCTTTACGGTTGTTGAACTAGCCACATATGATGGGCAAAATGGAAACAAAGCCTATATCGCAGTCAATGGTAAAGTATATGATGTTACCAACGCAGAAGGTTGGAGTAATGGTCAACACCAAGGCGTAAGCGCCGGTATTGATGCCACCGCCGTTATAGCAACAGCATCACATGGAACAGATGTTCTAAAGGGCTTAAAAGTAGTCGGCACTTTACAATAGTATCTTATAAATAAAACACCCTTCAATTCTGAAGGGTGTTTTTATTTTATGCTTTAATCTCGATTACGCCTTTATATTTTCTGGAACGTTTAATCGTGATAATCAACAAACCTAAACCAAACAGCAACTTCCAAGAGATATTATCTTGATCACCCGTATTTGGTGTATCACCCAATAATTGAACCAATGAATAGGTTGAGAACTTATTGGTGGTAAAGGTGATTATATGCGTTAGTGCATCATATTCATAAGTGATTTCACTAACCACACCATCATGAACTCTCAATAACTTAAATGAAGCACTACGGTATTCTTCAGGAACAACAAACGATATCGTAACCATCGACTCCGTTGATAGAATCGTGCTTACTTCTCCATCAACAATCTTGAATAAGGAAACATCAAGGATTAAGGATTTAGGAACATCTGGTCCAAAGGTTTCTTCTAAGTAAGTATCAAGTAAAGACTTGTCTTCAGCACTTAAATCCACCTCTTCTTTAATTTCAACCACTAGTTTAATTGAAACATCTTGTTCCAAATCCAATTCAGTACTGATATCTACCGCATCAAGTAAACCTGATGCGACTACATCTAGGATAAGGGTATCTTCAATGATAACATTGTCTTCGACTCCATCATCATTCAAATCAGGGTCAATATTATCACCTAAGCCATCACCATCCGTATCAAGCCATTCGGTTGGATCAAGTGGGAAGGCATCATCGACATCCAAGTAACCATCATCATCATCATCCGTATCGGCATTGTTTCCGGTCCCATCATCATCGGTATCAACCGATTCTGTATCATCGAGTGGGAAGGCATCATTGATATCTAAGACACCATCGTCATCATCATCGGTATCAGCACTATCAGGTATTCCATCCATATCAGTATCTACAGGAACATCAAATGGATCTAAAGGATCAGTTCCATCTGCAATTTCAACAGTATCTGAGTAACCATCGTCATCATCATCGGTATCGGCATTATCACCGGTTCCATCTCCATCCGTATCCACCGATTCAGCATCGTTCAATGGGAAGGCATCTTCTTCATCAGCTACCCCATCGTCATCATCATCTAAATCCGCGTTATTACCGGTTCCATCTCCATCTGTATCAAGGGATTCTGTATCATCCAGTGGGAAGGCATCGTTGATATCTAAAACTCCATCGTCATCATCATCGCTATCGGCATTATCACCGGTTCCATCAGAGTCAGTATCTAACGATTCAGCATTATTCAGTGGGAAGGCATCTTCATCATCCAATACCCCATCGTCATCATCATCAGTATCCGCATTATCTCCGGTTCCATCACCATCCGTATCTACGGATTCTGTATCATCCAATGGGAAAGCATCGCTGACATCCAAAACACCATCGTCATCATCATCCGTATCACTACCATTTGGTTCTCCATCATTATCCGTATCAAGCGGAACATCCATTGCATCCAATGGATCGCTCCCTTCAGCTATTTCTACAGTATCTGAATATCCATCGTCATCATCATCGGTATCGGCATTATTGCCTAATCCATCAAGATCCGTATCTACTGATTCTGTTTCATCATAAGGGAAGGCATCATTGGCATCTAATACACCATCATTATCATCATCCGTATCTTCACCATCTGGAATCCCATCACTATCAGCATCTTCTGGCACTGATAATGGATCTAGTGGATCAGTTCCAGCTGTTGTTTCAGCAGTATCTGAATAGCCATCCCCATCATCATCTGAGTCAGCGTTATTGCCAACCCCATCCGTGTCAGTATCGAGTGTTTCTGCATTATTTAATGGGAATGCATCTTCTTCATCAGCTACCCCATCGCCATCATCATCCAAATCCGCATTATCGCCGGTTCCATCTGAGTCAGTATCCACCGATTCAGTATTATCCAACGGGAAGGCATCCTCTGTATCAAGGACTCCATCTCCATCATCATCGGTATCGGCATTATTTCCAGTACCATCATCATCCGTATCAAGCGATTCTGACGAGTTTAATGGGAAGGCATCTGCTTCATCAGCTACCTCATCTCCATCATCATCAGTATCCGCATTATCCCCTATCCCATCTCCATCAGTATCAGCAGATTCACTACTATCGAGTGGGTAGGCATCATTGACATCCAAGACATCATCCCCATCATCATCGGTATCCGCATTGTTTCCAATATCATCACCATCGGTATCAATTGATTCACTACTATCCAGTGGGAAGGCATCATTGACATCCAAAACCCCGTCATCATCATCATCCGTATCGGCATAGTCAGCGGTTCCATCACCATCGGTATCTAAAGGTGAATCCAATGGATCAAGTGGATCAGTCCCTGCCGCTGTTTCAGCAACATCAGAATATCCATCGCCATCATCATCTGTATCCGTATTATCACCAGTTCCATCACCATCTGTATCAAGAGTTTCAGTTGAATCCAATGGGAAGGCATCTTCGATATCTAAGGTTCCATCTCCATCATCATCGGTATCTGCATTATTTCCAGTACCATCTGAGTCAGTATCAAGGGATTCATCACTGTTGAGTGGGAAGGCATCCTCTGTATCAAGGACTCCATCTCCATCATCATCGGTATCCGCATTATTACCCGTTCCATCTGAGTCAGTATCAACAGATTCTGTTGAATCAAGTGGGAAGTCATCATTAATATCCAAGACATCATCCCCATCATCATCGGTATCCGCATTATTTCCAGTACCATCTGAGTCAGTATCAAGAGATTCAGTTGAATCCAATGGGAAAGCATCATTGACATCTAAGACATCATCCCCATCATCATCGGTATCGGCATTATTACCCGTTCCATCTAAGTCAGTATCAACCGATTCAGATGAATCAAGTGGAAATGCATCGGCTGTATCTAGTACGCCATCCCCATCATCATCGGTATCGGCATTATTACCCGTTCCATCTAAATCGGTATCAAGTGATTCAGATGAATCAAGTGGGAAAGCATCATTGACATCTAATACATCATCCCCATCGTCATCGGTATCGGCATTATTTCCAATCCCATCATCATCGGTATCTTCTGATTCAGTTGAATCGAGTGGGAACTCATCTGATGTATCAGCTACCCCATCCCCATCGTCATCAGTATCTGTACTATTAGGAATGTAATCATAATCTGTATCAAGAGGTGTAGATGTGTATTCTAAAGGATTACTACCTTCAGTAGTTTCAACCGCATCACTATATCCATCGGCATCATCATCTGTATCGGCATTATTACCCGTTCCATCATTATCGGTATCTACAGATTCAGTCGCATCGTAAGGGAATGCATCTTGACTATCTAATACATCATCATTATCATCATCGGTATCAGCATTATCTCCGGTACCATCACTATCATTGTCTGATGATTCATTGGGATCATTCGGGAAGGTATCATTGGAATTTGACACACCATCCCCATCCCAGTCATTTGGAATACTATTGGCATCTAAAGGATTACTAGAAGCTGTAATCTCATTCGCATCCGAATAGCCATCTCCATCATCATCGGTATCGGCATTATTACCATATCCATCACTATCAGTATCCAAAGTTTCAGTACTATCTAGTGGAAAGGCATCATTGACGTCTAAGACATCATCCCCATCATCATCAGTATCGGCATTATTACCAGTACCATCCCCATCCGTATCAACCGATTCATTAGAATCGAGTGGGAAGTCATCGGAAGAATCATTCACTCCATCGTCATCATCATCGGTATCCGTATTATTACCTATTCCATCCGTATCAGTATCAAGTGATTCAGATGAATCCAGTGGAAAGGCATCATTGACGTCTAAGACATCATCGCCATCATCATCGGTATCGGCATTATCACCGGTTCCATCATTATCTGTATCAACAGATTCAGCTGAGTTTAATGGGAAGTCATCGTCTTCGTCCAAGACCCCATCTCCATCATCATCGGTATCGGCATTATTACCAGTTCCATCTAAATCGGTATCGTACCATTCAGTCGCATCATAATCAAAACGGTCTACCGCATTACTGTAGGTATCATTATCGATATCTGGATCGGTTCTATTAGGAATAAAGTCTCCATCATAGTCCAATGGAATACTTGATGGATTAAAGGGATTGGTTCCTTCAGCCAACTCTATCGTATCGGAGTAACCGTCATTATCATCATCCGTATCGGCATTATTACCAGTACCATCCAAATCGGTGTCATACCATTCAGCATCGTTGAGTGGAAAAGCATCTTCGACATCTTCAATACCGTCATTATCATCATCCGGATCGACACTGTCGTCTAAACCATCCCCATCGGTATCTAGTGGCCCTGGTTCAAGTAAATTGACCGGAGTGTTTTCTTTAGGACTTGATACTTCTAACTTAATATTTGAATCCATATGCGTAAGTAAATAGGATAATAATCCTACCATTACTAATACAATAAATCTTACGATTTTATTTAACATAAATTAATCTCCTTTGTATGGATGTAGTTACACTCACTATACTACCATAAAAAGAAAAGTACAAATGTTATTTGTATACAAATTTGATTATAATTATATAAATAAACTGGATATTCTAATACGTATTTCTATATAATGCATTAAATAGTGTGAATAAAACAACTTTTAGACTATTTCACCTACTAAATCATAATCGCTATAATTGTTTATTTTTATTTGAATAAAACTGCCTAATTTTATTTTTTGCTGGCTTGCGAAGATGATTTCTCCATCCACTTGATCCGGAGCACTCATCCAGGATCGTCCATGATAAATCAAAGCCTTAGCATCATAGGACTCTACTAAGACATCGAATACTTGACCAAGTAAGCTCACCGCTTTTTCACTAGATATATGACTCTGTACTTCCATGAGGCTTTGGAAACGATCTTCTTTAACAATACTTGGAACATCATCCTCCATTTTAAAGGCGGGTGTATCTTCTTCAGGTGAATACATAAAGGCTCCCATGCGATCAAACTCTATCTCTTCTACAGCATTTACTAACGCATTAAACTGAGTATCTGTTTCAGTTGGAAAACCAACGATCAGAGTCGTTCTTAATATGGCATGGGGGAAAACCTTACGGATTCTATCAACCGTATCTCTGAGTTGTATAGCACTGGTATGGCGTTTCATCAAGTTCAAGAGATGATCATCGATGTGTTGAAATGGGATATCAAAGTAAGGCAAGACTTTATCACAACTTCGCATGACATCTAATAGTCGATCACTGACCTTATCAGGATACATATATAAGACTCTAATCCATTTTAGTTCTTTAATTTGATTGAGTTCAATCAATAAGTCTGGCAGTTTATAGTCCTTGTATAAATCAATCCCATAACGCGTACTATCCTGTGCGATTAAAACCAATTCTTTAACCCCTGATGAAGCCAAATGCTTAGCCTCACTAATCAATTCTTCCATACTGACGGAAACTTGTTTACCTCTAATTAAAGGAATTGCACAGTAGGCGCATTTATTACTACACCCTTCAGCAATCTTAAGATATGCCGTAGTTGGATGCTGGCTGATATAGCGATTGCCTTTACCATATTGACCGATAATGGGTTCTTCCAGGACTTCTTGAAGAATGGCGCTGAGCTTACCATATTCTTGTACCCCAATAAAGCGATCAACTTCCGATAGCTCTTTTTCTAATTCAGTTTTATAGCGTTGAGCCAAACAACCCAAGACAATCAGTTTCTTGCATTTGCCTTGTTTATATTCAAGCATATCAAATATCGTTTGAATACCTTCTTGCTTAGCCGCTGTAATAAAACCACAGGTATTAATAAAAATCGCATCGGCTGATGCGGGATTAGTGATGATTTGATGACCACTTTGTTTAAGAAGACCCATAACTCTTTCAGAGTCTACTTGATTTTTACTACATCCTAAGGACACAAAAGCTATTTTCATCATTACTTGTTCTTTGAAACCTGACTATACTTATAGACATACTTCTTTTTCTCACGGGCAAATATCATCCATGGTAAATACATAATCAACCAAACCACAAAGACCAAGCCAATAGTCAAAAGAATATATCCAGGATTACCCGCAATCTGCTCAAAGATTTCTAAAGGTGATCCAGGTGATGGATAATTTAAGAAGAAGAAATTGGTATTAAACTGCTTATTAAAGAAAAAGAGGACTGACCCAAGCACCACATGGACACCAAATACCCAAGGCAATAACTTATAGTTGGGCTTCAATTCTTTCGATACAATCAACATCCAAATAAAAGCCATTAAAGATCCATGGGCAATAAAGCTCTGAATCGATTGAAAGTGTAAGATTGGATACATCAACCAATCGGCAAACAGTAGAGCCATTAAAGCACCTACGATGCCTAAGGCATATAGACTCTCCTTAGCGATCCGATTATTCTTAAACGCATAAATGAGAATCATAAATTCGGTAATGCCACATAAGTGTAAGGGTAAATATTCTAAGCGATAACGGCCTAAAACCACATAGGTTAATTGACGTGCTAATTCAAGTAATATGATAAATAAGGCAAAACCTTTCTTAAATCCTGTGCGTTTCTTATATTCCAAATTGGTATAGAAAACACCGATTAAGATGATATAAATCAGTAAAATAGCCATCCAAATCAAGTAACTGGTACCATATAAAGGAATGCCTAGTTTTTCTGGGAATTCTCCAATCGCTGAAAAGAAATAAGTAAAGTCAAACATACTTCAAGTTTAGCTAATAAAACCTGACTTGTCTACCCTTTTTTAATCCATTTTGAGATGATTTTTATACACCAAAAGCATCATATATAATCACCCATCCTTATAATTGATGAGTAATCTAAAGCATTATTAGTTTAAACAATAAAAAACCTGTCTAAGACAGGGTTTCTAAAAATGGTGGTTCCGGCCGGAATTGAACCGGCGACACATGGATTTTCAATCCATTGCTCTACCTACTGAGCTACAGAACCATTGGTTGCGGGGGAAGGATTTGAACCAACGACCTCCGGGTTATGAGCCCGACGAGCTACCAGACTGCTCTACCCCGCGACAACGTTATACCATACACAACACGACCATAGAATGGCGGAGGAAGTGGGATTCGAACCCACGCATGCTCGCACATCTGCCGGTTTTCAAGACCGGTCCCTTCAACCACTTGGGTATTCCTCCAATTGTTGGTGGACCCTGTAGGATTCGAACCTACGACCGACCGGTTATGAGCCGGCAGCTCTAGCCAGCTGAGCTAAGGGTCCGCATTGGTAGCGGGAGTGAGATTCGAACTCACGACCGACCGGGTATGAACCGATTGCTCTAGCCATCTGAGCTATCCCGCCAAATGAAAACATGGTCGGGATGACAGGATTTGAACCTGCGACCCCTTGATCCCAAATCAAGTGCACTACCAAGCTGTGCTACATCCCGATGTTTTTGGCGCGCCCAGCAGGAGTCGAACCCGCAACCTTTTGATCCGTAGTCAAATGCTCTATCCAATTGAGCTATAGGCGCAATCCTACTTCTACTAAACGGCAATGCTTCTACTCTGTAAACCTGTTTTGGTGGGGATGGTGGGACTTGAACCCACACGATGTTGCCATCAACGGATTTTAAGTCCGTTGCGTCTGCCTATTCCGCCACATCCCCATGGAGGTTCCTGTCGGACTTGAACCGACGATCACAGAGTTGCAGTCTATTGCCTTACCACTTGGCTAAGGAACCGGGTTTACGGTGCCTTCTAATTATACAAAAGACCCCATAAAAATGCAAGATAAAACGGTAGTCTACCATAAATTCATACGATTCACTTAGGCTTTAGTCCAAAGCCAGATAAACATCTGGCTTTGGATCATAAATCATCTTTACTTATTCAGCTTTAACTCTGGTCCACTTATCCGATAAAATATCTTTTAAAGATTCATTGTATTGATATACTTCATCTTTTGGATTGTCTAGACGAGGAATATAAGCAGGATTATCATAATAGGTTCCACCAACTGAAGTAACGTTATTAAAAGCTGAAGTTACCGGAGAGGTATAACCAACATACTGAGTATTCTTTAAAGCCACAGCTGGATCCAACATATAGTTAATCCATTTATAAGCCAATTCTACATTTTCCGCATTGGCTGGAATTACCATCGAATCCATCCAAATATTGGTTCCTTCAGTTGGTACATAGAAACTCATATTAGGATTCTGCGATAATACAAAGGCTGCATCCCCAGAGAAATCAACGGCTAAATCTTTGTCTTCATTGATCATATTATCAATTAAGGTTTCATCGATATAGATTGGTCTGGTTGTCGCATCGATCGATTTGAGAAGATTGAATGCTTCTTCAATCTGAGCTGTATCGGTTGAATTAACCGAATACCCCAAGGCTTTCTCAGCCATCATAAAGGCATCTCGAGCTGAATCATAAATATAGATACGATCTTTATATTTAATATTATTAAGGATCAACCATCCTTGACTTTCTAAATCCGCATAATCAACCGTATTCTTATTATAAATAATCCCAATATTGCCATAGAAATAAGGCACACTGTATTGATTGTTTGGATCAAAGGGACGGTTTAATAAGTCTGGCTCAATGTTAGCTAAATTTGTTATCTTACTTAAATCAATCATCTGCAATTTATTTTCAACGATCAAACGCTCAACCATGTGATCAGTAGGATTTAAGATATCATACACATCACCGCTTTGCAGTTTGGTATACATCAATTCATTGGTATCATAGGTATCATAAATAACCCGACAATCATAAAGACTTTCAAATTCGGTAATGACGCTTGTATCAATATACTCGCCCCAATTAAATACCTTAAGAGTTGGTTTATTTGAACCTGTGCATGCTGTAAGAACGCCTAGAACTAAGGCAATAACGAGTAACTTTTTCATAGATAAGATATCTACCTCCTTTTTTATCTGAATCAGCTTATTGAGCTTTAATCTTGAGCCATTGCTCAGCGATTATTCTCTTTACTGTTTCATCATATTTGAATACTTCATCTAAAACATAATCTATTCGGGGTGTATAAGCATTATTCCCCGCAAAGGACGTTTGACTCAGTTCTGTAAAAACAGTTTGAACTGGGCTACTATACCCTACGTATTCACTATTTAAACGAGCGATTTCAGGATCCAACATATAGTTAATCCACTTATTGGCTAAGGTAATTTCCTTAGCTTTATTACTGATAACCATACTATCAATCCATAGATTGGTTCCCTGCTCAGGTACATAATAAGCCATATCGGGATTCTGTGAGATGATATAGGCAGCATCGCCTGAATAAACCATCGCTATATCTTTATTACCTTGAATCATGTTATCGATGATATCATCGGCTGCATAGACTGGAGCCATCGTATTATCCAAGACTTTCAACCATTCAAAGGCCTTATCTAGTTGAAATGTACTGGTGGTATTGGTCGAATAACCTAAGGCTTTTAGAGCCACCATGAAGGCATCACGCTCTGAATCATAGAAATAGATTTTACCCTTATACTCTGTATCCTTTAAGATATTCCATCCTTCACTTGTGATGTCATCTTCTGAGACATTTTTAGTGTTATACATCAAGCCAACATTACCCCAAAAGTAAGGTAAACTATAGGTGTTATTAGGATCAAATTCTTTCTTCAGTAAACCACTCATCAGTCCTGCTTCATTACTAATTAGACTGTGATCCAGTGGTCTTAATAAGTCTTCTTGAATCAAACGCTGAACCATATAGTCCGATGGAACTAAGACATCATAACTCTCTTGACTCAGTAACTTCGTATACATGGCTTCATTGCTTTCAAACATATCATAAATAACGATACAATCATTTTCTTCTTCAAAGCTGCTTATTACGTTATCATCAATATAAGCTCCCCAACTGAATACTTTAAGGGTTGGCTTAGAAGTTTGACATCCGCTCATCATGATGCTGACTAAGAGGATGCTAAACCCTATTTTTTTCATTCTACACCTCGCACTTCTTTTTTCTTTAATAAAGGCAATAAATTAATCACGAGCAAGACCAGTGTAATGATTACCACCAGAATGGTTGATAAGGCATTAATCGATGGATTAATCCGTTTACTCATCGTATATACCATGATTGAAATATTCTTAACTCCATTACCGGATACAAAGTATGAAATCACAAAATCATCAAATGACATCGTAAAGGCAATCAAAGCTCCACTGATGACACCCGGTAAAATCAATGGAACGATGACTTTACGAAGAGCTTGCATGGGGGTTGCCCCTAAATCCATCGCAGCTTCAGCAATATCGGGATCCAGTGATCTCAGTTTAGGAAGAACACTGAGAATCACATAGGGGGTACTAAAGATAATATGCGCTAAGAGCATCGTCAGTAAGCCCTTCTCAATCGATAAGGAAGAGTACAGCAACATCAAGCCAATCGCAGTTACAATTTCAGGATTGAGAATTGGAAAGCTATTAACGTTAATCACTATTTCACGAATGATCTTGCGACTCTTCGAAATCCCAATAGCGGTTAAAGTTCCAACTGCGGTTGAGATAAAGGTCGACATCACCGCAACCAATACAGTCGTATTAATCGCATTCATCATTTCCCGATTGTTGAATAGAGCAGTATACCATTGGGTTGAGAAACCAGCCCAAGCTGTTAAAGAGCGCGAATTATTAAATGAGAAAATCATTAAGCTCATAATCGGAGCATAGAAGAAGAATAGTACTGTACCAATCAAGATTGCCCCAAAGAGGAAACGGTTTTTTGAACCTACCATTTTGCCCCTCCATGCGCTGATTGCGCTTGTTCAACGATATCTTTATCCATACGACGGGTTAGATACATCGAACCCATGATAATCATGGCCATAATCAAACTAATCGCTGAGCCAAAATTCCATTCACCTACGGTAATAAACTGGTTCTCAATCAGATTACCAATCAACATATACTGTCCACCCCCTAAAAACTTAGGAATGATGAAGGTACTTACAGCGGGTAGAAAAACCAAGGTAATCCCTGAGATAACACCAGGCAAAGATAAAGGAAAGATGATTCTTAAGAAAGTCTGAGTGCCATTGGCACCTAAATCATAGGATGCATTGATGACTGCTTTATCCATTTTAGCCAAAGCTGTATAGATGGATAGAATCATAAAGGGCAGAAAGTTATAGACCATACCCAGTATAACCGCAAAATCGGTATACATCATCTTGATGGGACCCATATGTAGATACGCTAGAAACGAATTGATTAGACCTGAATCTGATAGGATACTAATCCAAGCATAGGTTCTAACCAACATATTGATCCACATAGGAATCGTAATGAGTAACATTAAGAGGGTTTGCCATTGTTCCTTAACATTGGCTATGACATACGCAATGGGATAGCCAATTAAAATACAAAGTAAGGTTGTGATGATGGCTACTTCCATCGACTTCAACATAACCTTTAAAAAGACAGGATCAAAGAATTTACCAAAGTTAGCCAATGTAAACTTAAAGGCTAAAACACTGTTACCATGAGTCGTAAAGGCAAATAGTACGATCAGTAACATTGGTATCACAATAAATAGAGTCATCCAAACCATATAAGGTTTGGCAAGATTCGCAAATACCTTCATTCTAGTAGCCCAGTTTATTCATAATGTGCACATCTTCTGGGAAGAAGTGTAAGCCCACTTCTTTACCAACCGCACTATGATCGGTTGTATGGATGATGAATTCGCGATATAAGGTTTCTACTACGATCTCGAAATGAACCCCTTTAAATAAGGTTGATTTCACAACACCTGTGATTTCACCTTGTTCAGTTGGGACGATATCGATGTCTTCAGGACGCAAGACGATATCCACATCCACATTTTGACCAAAACCGGTATCCACACATTCGAATTCTTGTTCATCAAATTTAACTCTAAAGTCATCAATCATCACACCTTCAATAATATTGGATTCACCGATGAAATCAGCTACGAATTTATTGGTAGGATCATTGTATATATCAGTTGGGGTTCCTATCTGTTGGATTTCTCCCTGATTCATGACGACGATTGTATCGGACATGGTCAGAGCTTCTTCTTGATCATGGGTAACATAGATAAAGGTAATCCCAACTTCTTTTTGAATCTTCTTTAATTCCAACTGCATTTCTTTACGTAGTTTAAGATCTAAGGCACCCAAAGGTTCATCTAATAATAAAACCATCGGTTCATTGACTAAGGCTCTAGCGATCGCTACACGTTGTTGCTGACCACCCGACATTAGGGTAACCGGACGATCTTCATATCCTTCTAGGTTAACCAGTTTAAGCATCCGTTTAACCTTCTGTTTAATGGTTTCTTCACTTTGTTTCTTGATTCTTAAACCAAAGGCTACATTGTCATAAACATCCATATGAGGAAACAAGGCATAGCGTTGAAAAACAGTATTAATTTCTCTTTTATAGGGAGGGACATGACTAATCTCGATGCCATCAAAAAAGACCTGCCCTTCTGATTGTTCAATAAATCCACCCATGATTCTAAGTAAGGTTGTTTTCCCACAACCCGATGGACCTAGTAAGGTAACGAATTCATTCTCATGAATCTGTAGATTGATGCCCTTAAGCACCAATATGCCATTAAATTCTTTTACGATGTTTTTAAACTCAATTAATGTACGCATAGCGCCTCCTAGAATCGGGGTGGGGTACTAATCCACAATACTTTACAAATCTGATCACTGTCATTTCTAATATGATGGCTATGGGCTCCATGGATATAGAAGGTATAGCCCTTTTTAAGTAAATGACTCTTACCGTTATATACCAAGCTACATTTGCCTTGAAGTATATATGCGAATTCTTCACCTTCATGTGGGCTGATTTCAAACGAAGTCTGATGGGGTAAAAGATCTAATAGAATCGGCTCCATCTTATTCTTCTTCGCATTGGATACAATCCAAGCTAAGTTACTGCCTTCTTGTTTATCCTCAAAGAAATCTGCTGGGCTAAAGATAATCTTACCATCGATATCATCTTGAAAGAACTGAGCCAGACTTAAGCCTAAAGCTGTAACCACATCATTCAAAGTCGCAATCGATGGAGAGGTTAAATCACGCTCTACCTGAGATAAAAAACCCTTGGTCAGTTCACAACGACTGGCTAGTTCTTCAAGGGTTAAATTATTCTGTGTGCGTAAGTTTTTGATCCGATGTCCGATGTTCATTTGAAGTGAGTGTTTAGTAGTAGTAAACTTAAAGAACATTTTTACTAAACAAGAATATTATACTAAAAAAATCTTTTCTTGCAAGTAAAAAGTTTATTTTTCATAAAAAAACCACCTTAAGTGGTTTCAAATCTAAATGATGGCTTTTAGCATGATTTCCAAGTTGGCTTTGGATTGAAATCCAACCACTTGTTTAACCATGGCTCCATCCTTAAATACAATTAAGGTTGGGATCGACATGACTCCAAATTTCTGGGCCAAAGCTTGTTCAACATCAACATCTACTTTAATAAAATTAGCCTTCCCTTCATAGTCTTTTGATAAACCTTCTAAGACTGGGGCAACCATTTTACATGGTCCACACCAATCGGCATAGAAATCTACCAAAGTGACTCCACTTTTAATTGAAGCATCAAATTCTTTTTCATTTACGACTTTCATTGTTTTCTCCTTGAATACATTTTTAGTATAGCATAGACTTTTTTAGATACACGACTAATGCCTAACTTTTATTAAAGACATATTTTTCAATGGCTGCAGCTACCCCATCTTGACCATTGGTCAGTGTAACATTTTTCGCAATTGCTTTGATTTCATCTTTGGCATTACCCATCGCTACTGAATGAGTGAAGGCTCTTAGCATTGTGACATCATTTTGACTATCTCCAAGAACCAATACTTGATGCGGATCAATATGATGGATTGCCATGATCTGTTGAATCCCAGTTAGTTTACTGACGCCTTTAGGAGCCACATCCAGCCAAGTCTCTCCAACACGCATCAATTCAAAGCGATCACTCATCTTTTCAACAATGACCGTCTGAGCTAAATCCAGTTTATATCCTAAATGGGCAAAGCCTGCCTTATTGTATTCTTGAGTGATGTCCTCACGTTTTTTAAGTATTTTAATCTTATGTTTACGAATGAAGCCAAGTAAACCCATTAGTTTAATGCGTCTAAAGGCAAAACCAAAGTAAGGCATCATCTTATTTAAGACTTGGTATAAAAGACGAACGGGTTTTAATGAAGTTGGGGTATAAAAAGCCATCTCACGATCATCACCCAGAACCAATTGAACACCCATTTCTTGAGCTAAATCAAAGGCAACTTGGGCATCTTCAACCTCTATGTAACCATTGGTTTGACGCACTTTAGTGCGCATATCAATCAGTTGTTGCCCATTGTTTAGGATGAGGTATCCCCCATTCTCTTTAAGTTGCAACATCTTAGAATATACTTTCACTGTTTCGTAGTTTCGACCCGTGGCTAAAGCCACTATGATTCCCATTTGTTGGGCTTTTAATAGTGCAGCTTGATTCACTTTGGACATTCCTCTGGCTGGCTTTAAGAGTGTACCGTCTAAGTCAGTCACAATCAATCTAATCATGAATAATCCTTCATATATCCATTTCTACTAATCATAAAGAAATGGCTTTCTGTGTCATACAAACTAATTTCACTGGAAATTAATAAGTTATCTAAGGTCATTGTAAAACACTCTCTTTAGGAACTCTCACTTTAACACCTTTGTGGATAATTTCTAAGTGGATATCACTGCTTTGTGATACTTCACCATCGATTTGAACGTTCATCACACGTTCAGCTTGAATGCGTAATTTGCTCCCTTTAAAGAAAACAGCCATTGGATGCTTGGTATGAGTACCCTTCATATATTTAGGAAGTAAGTGTAGGATGGTTCTAAGAGGTGGGTTTTTAACCACACAGATATCAAATAGACCATCTTGACACGTTGCTTTAGGGGTAGGAAGAAATCCTCCTCCATAGAAGCGCCCATTCATAACTGCGGTTAATAGGGATGTAAAGGTATAGGTTTCATCGATGGTTAGAGTTAAATTCATTGGCTTACGTTCTTTTAGAGTTGGAAAGATTGAAACAATATAAACCAACTTTGAAGGAATGGGTAATTTCTTACCTAGTTTTTCAGCTTTTAAATTAATATCCGCATCAAAACCCATGGTGGCACAATTCATAAAACGACGATCATCGATCATCCCATAATCCACCATCACTTCTTTACCATCGATTGTTTTATAAAGGATCTGCTTTAATTTCCATTTAGGGTATTCAAACATGCGGGTAAAGTCATTGCCTGTGCCCGTTGGAATCAAAGCCATGGTGACGCCATCTTGTAGTCCATTCAGGACTTCATTGACGGTTCCATCTCCACCACAAGCATACACACAGACATCATCAACTTTCGTATACTGTTGAGTGAGTTTGGTCGCATGCCCATGGTTTTCAGTCATGATGACTTCGTATTGACCAGGGTTTTCTAAAAAGTATTCATGAATCCAAGGAATGATTTGTTTCGACTTTCCATGACCCGATACTGGATTGACGATAAAGATATGTTTCATAGTTCACCTTTGAGGACAAATGCATATTAGGTACTGTTTATTAATCTAGGTTTTAACCAATTATAGTACTTAAAAAATATCCTGTTTCTATTCTACCTTTAATAGTAAATAAATCATAGTATAAAAATAATATTTATATTAAGTGAATATTTTAACTAATCATATCAGATTTGTGACCCTTTTGATGTTCAAATCAGACCAATTATATTGAGTTAAAATGAAGTAAATATTATCTTTTCTTATAGGAGCTGGTTCTTCCTACTTGCTTATCTCTATTGCGCTGAGTGCTTTGTGTCGCTCGATCACGAATTGAGATGGGTCGAATCAAACAGTCTTTTGTAAAGCCTACTAGATCTAAGCGGTTGGCTTGTCTGAGCGCTTCATAGACCAAGGCTTGATTCTGAGGATATGTGTATTGTAGTAATACTCTTTGAAGGGCCTTATCTTTAACTGTTTTAGCGACATATAACTTCTCACGAGTGAAAGGATTCTTCTCAGTATAGTACATACAGGTACTAACCGTAAAAGGACTTGGATAGAAGTCTTGAACCTGTTCAGGGGTATGTTTAATCTTCTTTAGATATAAAGCCAATTCAACCGCATCTTTTAATTCACTACCAGGATGAGATGAGATGAGATAAGGAACCAAGTATTGATCCTTATTAAAGCGCTTATTCTTTTCATTATATTTCTTAACGAAGGTATCATAAAGTTCAAAGTGAGGCTTGCCCATCAAATCTAAAACACGATTAGAGACATGCTCTGGTGCTACTTTTAACTGTCCAGATATATGATGTTGAACCAATTCATCAAAGAAAGTTTCATCCTTATCATAGATTAGATAATCATATCGAATCCCCGAACGAATGAATACTTTCTTAACTTTAGGGATTTCACGCAAGGCTCTGAGGGTTTCTAAATATCGACTATGACTGACTTCTAGGGCAGGACATGGTTTAGGATCTAAACATAAGCGATTGATACAGGTACCTTGAGTGATTTGCTTCTGACAACTGATCTCATTAAAATTAGCGGTTGGTCCACCCACATCATGGATATAACCTTTAAAATTAGTCATTTTAGTAATCGCTGTGGCTTCTTTAACCAAAGAATCAGTACTTCGTGCACTAATCATCCGTCCTTGATGGGCTGTAATCGCACAGAAATGACATGATCCGAAACATCCCCGATTGGAGATTAAACTGAACTGAACTTCTTCAATGGCTGGCACATAAGTATAAGATGGATGGAAGTTTCTTTCATAAGGTAAACTATATACCCAATCCATTTCACTTTGACTTAAAGCAAAGGCTGGTTTATTTTGAATCAATCGAATGGTTCCATAGGTCTCAACTAATACTGAAGCTGTAAAAGGATCGGTATTTTGGTACTGTAAGACAAAACTATCGATATATCGATCTTTATCTTTTTTAACTTCTTCAAAACTTGGTAATACAATCGCTTTATCTGGATTAGGCAAAATCTTAGTCTTCCAAACAGTTCCTCTAATATAGGTAAGTTCTTCAATCGAAATATTGGCTTTTAATGCATCCGCTATTTCCACAATCGTGTTCTCAGCCATCCCATAGACCAATAGATCCGCAGTTGAATCCATCAAGATAGAGGATCGAACCTTATCATCCCAATAATCATAATGACTCATCCGTCTAAGACTGGCTTCAATTCCACCAATAATGATGGGTGCTTTAGGAAAAGCCTTACGGATCCATTGACTATAGACGATGGTTGCCCGATCAGGTCTTTTACCCATCACACCTTGATCCGTATAATAGTCCTTAGTCCGTCTGCGTTTATTGACCGTATAATGATTCACCATCGAATCGATATTGCCTGCTGTAACCAAAAAGCCTAATTTAGGATACGGCATTTGTTTTAGTAGAGTGTCGTCATGCCAATCCGATTGAGCTAGAATCAAGATGCGATAGCCATGCGCTTCTAATACTCGACCAATAATTGCCGTGCCAAAAGAGGGATGATCAATATACGCATCCCCGCTGACAAGAATAAAATCGATATCTTTATATCCTCGATGGTTTAAATCCAACTGATTGATAGATAAATAGGTCATATTAAAAGTCGCGGAGGCGACTTAGTCAAGCACGATCTCTCCCAGTGCACTTCCGACAATTCCAGCCGCATTGGCTTCATCGGTATCGATATGCATGGCTGGGGCAAATTTATCACTGACTCTTACCACCACATCATGGTAAGTGGTTGATCTTTGATCAGTCATAATCTTTACGCTGATAATCTGAGTATTCTTAACACCATAATATTCAGCTGTCTTTGGATCTAAATGAACATGTCTTTTAGCGACAATTAAACCCTTAGCTAATACAACACTTCCAACTGGTCCAACCAAGGTAATCCCATTGGTATTATCAATCGAACCAGATTCACGGATGATGGCATCTAGACCTAAAGTTCTCGCATCCGTGAGTGATACTTCAACTTGTGAAGCACTTCTTACAGGTCCTAAAATGGTTACTCCCTTAATCGTATTCTTCAGTCCAACTAAGTCTACACGCTCTTCGGAAGCATATTGACCAGGTTGGGATAAATCCTTCTTAGGATGAAGTTGGTAGCCAGGACCAAAAAGAATCTCTAAATCAGTTTGGGTTACATGAAGATGACGGGCTGACACTTCAACTAATATTTTATCTAAGTTCATAGGTTTACCTCTTTTACATTATCATTATAATTTTTATTGGCTCAGTGTGCAATCATTAACCCTTTCTTTTGGGTCATTTACTATGAAACATGTATTAAATAGATTATAATCATTTTAGGAGGATTTACCTATGCCTTTAGTATCAACCAAAGAAATGTTTAAGAAAGCCTATGACGGCGGCTATGCGATTGGAGCCTTCAATGTTAATAATATGGAGCTTATCCAGGCCATCGTCGAAGCAGCCAATGAACTTAAGTCACCCCTTATCTTGCAAGTCTCATCTGGAGCACGCAAGTATGCTAAACCAGTTTATTTAACCAAACTAATTGAAGCTGCTATTTTAGATAGTGATATCCCAATTGCGCTGCATTTAGATCATGGAGATAGCTTTGAGATTTGTAAGCAATGTATTGACTCTGGTTTTACCTCAGTCATGATTGATGGCTCACATTTATCATTTGAAGAGAATATCGCATTAACGAAAGAAGTGGTGGCTTATGCCCATCCTCGTAATGTTACGGTAGAAGCAGAACTTGGTCAATTGGCTGGAGTAGAAGATGCGATTAATGTATCTGAGGAACATGCCCACTATACCAATCCAGATGATGTTGAAGAATTTGTTAAACGGACCAATGTTGATTCATTAGCAATTGCGATTGGAACCAGTCATGGAGCCTTCAAATTCAAACCAGGTCAAAAACCTCAACTACGTTTTGATATCTTAGCTGAAGTTTCAAGAAGACTGCCTAATTTCCCAATTGTTTTACATGGTGCCAGTAGTGTTTCTCAAAACTATGTTCAAATCATTCAAGCCAATGGTGGTAAATTACCAGATGCCATCGGCATCCCTGAAGAGATGCTTAGAGAAGCAGCTAAATCAGCTGTATGTAAAATTAATATTGACTCTGATTTACGCTTAGCGATGACTGCTGGTATCAGAGAAGTCATGGCAAGTAAACCTGAAGTATTCGATCCTCGTACTTATCTATCAGTAGGACGTAAGAATGTTAAAGATGTGGTCCTTCATAAAATCAAAGAAGTCCTTGGTTCTGAAGGTAAAGCTTAATCTAATAAAAAAGATGATTCTAAATCATCTTTTTATTTGTACATTAAAAAAGGCTCATAGAGCCTTTAAGTTATTAGTCGATACTTTCTGAATTGACTGAATATTTGCCATCTAATTTAGCGCCAGCTTCAACACTGAGACTTGCACTGATTAGATCGCCTTTAACAACGGCTGTACGCGCTAATACTACTGATTCTTGCGCTTTGATTTCGCCTGTTACTTTTCCAGATACTGTAACTGTTTTAGCTAAGACATTTCCAACGATAACCGTTGTATCATCAATCACTAAACGTTCTTCGCATTCAACATTGCCTTTGATTTCTCCGCCAACGAAATTAATAGATTTCCCTTTGACGTTTCCTTCAATAACACTGCCTTCATTGGTTTCAACATGGTCTTTACATACGATGTTACCGATAATTTTACCAGCAATTAGTAATGATGTTTCAAGTTCCATATCCCCTTTGATAACCATCGATCTACTAATAACTGCCCCTGCTTCTAAGTCCTCATTTGCTGTTCCAGCTGCATACCCTTCGTACTTCATAGTGTGATCCTCTTCTTCCTTTCGCTCTTCATGTTTTTTTGTTACGACTTCGATGGTTTTCTCTTCTTTACTCTTGTGCCAGAAACTTGCTTTTGGTTTAGCTGCTTCCTTAGGCTCACGAACTACTTTTACTAATTGTTGATCAACATCTTGAAGACTTAGGTCCTCTTCAGTTTTTAAAGGCGGTGTTAGAATATCATCATCCATAGGTTCAGCCTGAACTAAATGATCATCGATTGGTTCTTCAATCGTCGAAGAAAATTCACTTGAATCTACTAAAATTTCTTCTTCAAGCGGTTCATGAACTGGTAATTCTAAATTATCATTCAATGAATTCTCATCTGAACCGATTGTTTTCCTTTTTGGTACTGATTTGGTCTTCTTCATCCCTAATTCCCCATTTCTTAATATCAAAAACTCACAATAATCTATTATCAGTATACTCTTAAATCTCGACTTGTGAAACACTTTTTTCAAAAAAACTTTACATATTAGTGTAAAGTTAACATACAATGGGGCGACTGACGGGGCTCGAACCCGCGAATGTCGGAACCACAATCCGATGCGTTAACCAGCTTCGCCACAATCGCCATTAATACGCGTCTTTTATTCTAACCTAAATCAGCATAATTGTAAAGCAATTATGGTGTTTTAACATAACGATGATAGATCTCAAATAGACCATCATTTAGTAAGAATGGTTCAAATTCAAACTTAGGCATATATTGATGCAAAAGGTAAGAAAAACCTCCCGTTACAATTCGGGTTACCTTACCTTTAAGTTCTTTTTCTAAGCGTAAAGATAAACCCGTAATCGCATCAATATGTCCATAGAGTAAACCTGATTGCATGGCTAAGGTTGTACTCTTCCCAATCGCTTTAGATGGAATATCGAGAGGAATACTAGGTAAATGAGGAATAAAATGATTGAGGGCATCTTGACTTACTTTAATGCCGGGTATGATGATGCCTCCCTCAAACTCACCTTCTGCATTTAGAGCGCTGAGTTTAGTAGCTGAACCCAAATCAGCAATTACAATCGGCAGTTTGTATTTAGCCATTGCCCCAAAAGAAGTAGCAATAAAATCAGCCCCTATTTCATTGGGATTATCTAGTTTAATATTGAAGTCCTTAACTAAATCAGAACTACAACTAATCACTTCAACTTTTAATATTTCCTGCAATAAGGTATTGATATGAGCCGTTACTGAAGGTACCACACTACTCACAATCACCGTATCAAATGGATATTTATTTTTAAGAGGTACTAAATCTTTTATAATCCAATTCGTATAAAATACCATATTATTCTTAACCGTTTCAAAACGATCTGAATAGAATCTGGTTTTATCATCAGCATATAAGACTGGTACAATATTCGAATTACCAATATCAATTGTTAGTAACATGCCCTTATTATACCATTAAAACTAGTGGGGGGACACTAGTCTAATGGTCTTGAGAAGAGTTCAATAAGTGCTAATTTATCAATATTGAACAAAACAAGTTTAAAGGGGTAAGTGACTTCAATATGATAACGCGTCAGGTCATAAGTAATGGTGTAAGTACATATTTGACAGCGTACTGAACTCTGCTGAATCAATGTTTCAACATCCGCATCATAGCGATTTTGATGCTCAATAATGGATAAGATATTCTCCGCATATAAGCGGGCATTATTCTGACTTAAGATGAGTTGGGTAAAATTCATTCCCATTAAGACAAACATCATCCCAAACAGAAAGACTACATAGGTTTCAAATGCTCCTTTCATTAACTACTCACTGTCATCTGCTGCCATTGAGCTTCTAAAGTTTCTTGCATTGTAGTCTTGAATCCTTCAGAAAATAAAATCATTCCAGTTGCGATTACCGTAACAACCAATACCAATCCATATTCTTCAAAAAACGCCTTCATTTCATCACCTCCTTTCAAAAAGATTCATCATAATCTGCATCATCGCCGACATGAATACCAAACTTACCGCTAAGAGCGGGACTAGTCCCCACCATTGACTAACCAAGAGATGCTTACTCTTCTGAAATGATCGCTCTTGTCTAAGCCATTTAGAAGTTGCGACGATCATTCGATTAAAGTGATGATAACTATGTAAAGCACCACTATACTGATACCGATACATCCATTTCATGGCTCGCTGGATTTCAGGTAAATGATAATACTCTAAGAAAGTCATGTACTCCTCCAATTGATTGGGATGTAGACATAAGTGATCAACCATCGTTTGGATGTCTTCTTTCATACTCATTGGCGCTTGCGAGATCGATAACTGAAATGAGGTGAGGACAGTGTTATTTTGTAGAAGTACCTGCAACTGTCTTAAGTAAATGGGAAACTGGTAGCGCATTAATAATCGCTTCTGGATAGCCTTTTGTTTCAACCAGTAGTACTTCTGTTTATAGAGGATGATGGTTAATAAAAGTACTAACACATCAAGCAATACACTGGGTATAAAGGGGCTCAGTATCCATAGATATCGGGCACTCTTAACCACACTATAGCGTTTACTTAACCAAGCTTTTTGATCTTTGATGCGCATGATTTTAAACAAACCATCTAAATCATTTTCAGCTATTTTCTCTACCAACACTAAGATCTGTTTATCTAAAGCCATCCAAACAAGTAAGGCTATGGCTCTTAGGATGCTTGCTTCCATACCAACTCGCTTTCTTCAATCCAGGCTCTAGACAGTTGTTTTTGAGCCATCAGTAAGGTAAGTAAGAGTAAAGCCATAAAGATAAACAAACTCAGTTGATACAAGGGAGTCGCAATGATATCACTGCTTTGTCTGATCATATTTTGGCTGACCAAGGCAATAACTAAGGAAAACCCACATAGAATTAAGATTCGATTGCGTTGTTGAATTTGATTCTGCTTAAACAGATATGTATCTTCAACCCAGTCTTCTATATCATCTTGAATGATATTAAATCCACTCTCAGTATTTTGGTTGCCATAAACTTCGGCAGCTTTCATCATATGGACCAAATTCCCAACACAGAAGTGAGGATATTTTAAGATAAAATCATTGGCTGAACGATCAAGGTCATACCCTTCCTCCATCTTATAGATCCATGTTTCAATGTCCTTCAGTAAGTGATCACTGGTAACTTGTTTGCTTTCAATTAAAGTACTATACAGTTTAGGATGATGTTTAAATAAGGTGATGGTCTGCAATAGAAAATCAGTTAACATAAAGAAGGCTTTCTCTTCAGCGATCCACTTGCTTTGATACTCATAAGACTTCACACTAATGATGATGCAAAAAGCAAAGAGGACTAAATAATAAGTGAACTGAACCTCAAAGAGATACACCATAAAGCTTAGTAGTATCAGCGATAAAGCCACATTGAATATTAGGGCTAAAGAAAACTTACGCATCATTGGGTTTCTCATATTGTTTTTCTGAAAGATGTTTATCATCGTAAACAATCTCTGTTAGAGCTTTACTCTCTTGTAGATTAAATTGGACAATTTCTTTAATTCGGCGATGAATTCCATAGGTATCACTCACCATTTCTAAATGAACACCTAAATCAATGGTTTGATGGATTAGGTGAGTGATGTTGGTATTGCTCAATTCATTGCCTGGCATCATATGAAGCAAGCGTTGCGGGATTGTATGGGCACTGGAGGCATGTAGAGTACTTAAGACACTGGCCCCTGTAGAACTGCTTTGTAATAACTGTAGAACTTCTTCTGATCGTACTTCTGATACACATATCCAATCAGGGCGTTGTCTTAAACTCGCCTTTATGGCTTGAGCATAATTAAAATCATCATTGACCTTAATCATGATGTTATCCTTATTGGGATGAATATCACCATATCTAAGTTCAAGAGTATCTTCAATTGTAATCACCCTCTGATCAGCTGGAATCGTTTGCATCAAATACTTTATTAACTCAGTTTTTCCACTTCCTGGAAGCCCACTCACAAGGGTATTAGCCTTGGCGATAACCGCTTGTTTAAGATAATTGATGACCCATTTGGGTGCATAATTTTTAATTGATTTTTGATCATCCAAACGAATGATAGCCGGAGTCTTACGAATTGATATACTGAGTCCATTTCGACAAATACTTTGATGAAGCATACTGATTCTTAGTTCTTTAGTTTCTGCCTCTAATAATGGATTTTGAATATTAAAGGGTAGGTTAACATGGTTGGCTAGTTTATAAGCCAAGGCCTGCATAAACTCATGTTGATCAAAGGGCTCAATCGGAAAGCGTCCTCTTTTTAAATGATCAATCCAACACTGTGTCCCATTGTAATTGATATCGGTTACCAGCTCATCTTCAACCCAAGGTCTTAAATAACCAAAATCAAACTTATCGTTCATTTAGGGCCTTTAACACTGTTGATTGAGCATAGAGTAGACTCTCTTGAGTCGCATCATTATAAGGGGTTGCTGTGAGGCTTAAATCGCCTAAGGTAAGCAGTTTGGTTAATAAAACAACTTGATCTTTTTGAATCGCTAGCAACATCAGCTTGGGACTTTCCTTACTGTTACTTTTGAGTTCATTACCAGCTTTATCTTTAATGCTTAAAATCCTAACTTGACTCAACAACAGATCAACAATCGTTTTACTCGAGTTACGTAGGGTACCATAGATGTCAACTTTCTGACCAGCTAATAGCGTATTCCCTGCGGTTAAAACAAGATCTACTTCTAAGGTGAAAACAACCTGTAAGTCTTTTAACAGTAAGGTAGAACGATCTTTCGCATTATCGATATTCTCAAGCATATCCCCATAGAAATAACTACCTTTAGGAATCACACCTTGAATCAAGGTATACTTATTAATGATTTCAGTTTTATCGATGATAGCCTCAGGATTCAGGTAAGCCTTTGGAACTTGAATCACGGATAAATCGCTTTCTGTGATCAGCGTTCTAGCATCAATTGTATGAAGAGCTACATATACGTCAACCAAGTCCAATTGATGATTAATATATACAGTACTAAACCCATAAGCCAATAATAACAGTACCAATAATCCTATTCCAGGTTTGATCCATGCTTTATTCATTGTTTACCTCTATCATTGTTTCTTCAATTCGATGGTTTATCTGTAAAGTCGAATCACTGGTATAAGACAACTCAATTCGAACAACCAAGGGATCTGATTTAAATCCCAATAGATTTATCGTATAAGTCACTCCTTTTGGGATTCTAAACTGAAGATTGTCAGTAAAATACGGCATCACTAAGGATGATCTCTGATCAATCTCCGTTTCACTTAATTGATAAAGCGTCTCTTGAAGGGCTTGTTTTAAAATGAAGTGACTATGATAGCGCAGATTTTCAAACGAAACATAATAACTCAGTCCAAGGGCGACACCCATTGTCATAACGAATAATCCCATACTCATAATCAGTGCTTTCATAGTCACTCTATTCTTAGGTTTAAGATGATGAAGTCCTAAAAAAAGATTACTTTTTCAAGTAATCTTTAACTTAACCATCAGTATGATTAATTATGTATTCTGACCAGTACTTAGAAAGGCCGCAATTTTAGTTTGATGTTCAGCTGTTGAAGGCTTACATTGTTTAGGATCAGTGACTTCCCCATCTACTAAGGCTTGGGCTAGTCCACTACATCCAGCATAACCACATGCCCCACAATTATAACCCGGTAACATCGCTAATACCGTCTCAACCCGATTATCTGGCTCTACATATAAGAATGCTCCTGCTAAACCCAAAAGTAATCCCAGAGCTGCTCCTAAGACCAGCATCATAACAATCGCATTAAACATTTTTAATCTCCTTCACTTGTTGACTAGGATGAGCGCCACATATCGTTGTTGTACATGAGCCACACGCTGCTATAATCTCTTCACAACCCTCAGGTACTGGGGTCTTATGATTTAAATAATATACTAGGGCATATAAACCACCTAGAACAGCTAAATAGAGTAGAGCTGGTAACATATTATACCAAGCCTGCAAAAGCGGTAAAGATGGCTGCCATTAACGCCGCTACGATCAAAGCAATTGGATTGCCTTTAAAGTAAACAGGAACATCAGCTGTATCTAATCTCTCTCTAATAGTAGAGAAGATATAGAGTATCAACATAAATCCCGCCGGTACGGCGATAGAGTATACACACATCTCTATAAAATTAAATTTTTCGATGATATTAACTAAGGTTACATATAGAACCACACAATTGGTTGTTATTAAAGGTAGATAAATACCTAAAGCCTTATACAAACCCATTGAGTACTTCTTAAGTACCATTTCTACGAATTGCACAAATGCTGCAATAACAAGAATAAAAGTAATCAAATCCATATACTCTAATTTCAATGGTACTAAGATTTGATAATACAAGAGATAGGTAAATACCGAAGAACCGAAAATAACGAAGATAACTGCCGTTCCCATTCCAATCGCACTCGATGCTTTTCTTGATACACCTAAGAGTGGACACATGCCTAAGAATTTGGTTAAGACAACATTGTTGATAACCATGGCTGTGATGAATAACGCAAATAGATTCGACATATTACTTCACCTCCGCTAATTTAGCTTCTTCTTTAGCCCGGATATATCCAACTCCAGCAGCTAAGAAAGCAAATGTTAAGAATGCCCCAATCGGTTCCTTAAATAATGGAATGATATAATCCGATGGAATGATATGAATATTAAAGATGATTTGATCATTAAACGGATTGCTTAGACTGATAAATCCAGTCGCCAACAATTCTCTAATCAATGACATTGCGGCCAAACTGACGGTGTAAGCCAAACCCATGTTTAGTCCATCTAAGGCTGAAGCAACGATGCCATTCTTACTCGCAAAGGCTTCTGCTCTACCTAAGATGATACAGTTAACTACGATAAGCGGAATAAATACACCCAAGGCCGCATCGATGGCCGGTGCATAGGCTCTAATCAATAATTCAACGCTCTTTACCAAGGTAGCGATAACAACTATATAAACAGGTATACGGATCTCATCTGGAGTAACCTTACGAATCGCTGAAATGATGATATTGGAGATGGTTAGAATAATGATAACCGAAACGCCCATCCCAAAGGCATTGTTTAGATTGGTTGTAATGGCTAGGGTTGAACAAATCCCAAGATACAAACCAAAGACTGGATTCTCCTTTAATAGATTTAAACTAAATTTCATTAATGATTTCATAGTTTCCTCCTATTTTATCGATTGATAAGCCGCTATAGCAGCCTCAATCCCTTTAACCACTGAACTAGAAGTGGAAGTTGCCCCCGAAATCGTATCAAATGGGCCAGTAATCGGTTTCCCTACAACTGAATTAATAAATGGTGCTTCAGAGACTTTCAATCCATATCCAGGTGTTTCCTTGATAGAGGTCACAACGAACCCAGCCACTGTATTATCTGTCTTGATTCCAATTAGGAAATCAATGTTCGCTTTAAAACCTGCAACTCTAACACTTAGAATGTATCCACTTGTATCTGCCTTATACGCTTTTAATACAAATCCGCTTGGATCTGTAAACTGTGTTTCAGTAAAACTGGTAACATTCGGGAATATCTTTAGTTGATTGGTTTTTAAAGCATCTGGTACTCCACCTTGAATGATGGCCTTATATACTTCAACGGATGCCTTAATACCTTCAACAACAGCTCCCGATGAAACGGTAGCACCAGAAATGGTATCAAATGGACCATCAACAGACTTACCAACAAGCGAAGTCTTAAAGGCATCATCTTTAACTTTCATACCGATACCTGGAGTATCATTTACAGAAGTGACACTAAAGCCACCAATGGTGGAATCACTCTTTATCCCAACTAAGAATTCAATTGGATTGGCATACCCTTGAACTTTGACTCTAAAGGCATAACCATCGGTACCAGCTTGATAAACTGTAACAACATAACCCGTTGAATCAACAAACGTTGTTTCAGTAAAAGTCTGGGTATTAGGAAAGATGACTTGTAGGCTTTCACGAAGAACAGCCATCTTCTTTTCCTCAATGATTGGACTGGTAATACTATTGACATACGCTAGAATACCACCCGCTAAGGCACTGACAAAGGCTAAAAATAAAGTTAAAGTAATCGTCTTTTTCATATTATTTAACTCCTTTAATGGCAGTTAAAACTGCTCGAATGACAGATTCTGACGAGTAGGTAGCCCCAGTCGCCACATCCACTGAAATACTGGTATCATCAATGATCAAATCATTGAATTGAACTAAGAAGGTTTCCGAATTGGTCTTATCCCCAATGGTTGGTGTATCACTGAATGTTATATAGGTGACAGAAACTATTTTCTTAGTGACTGTATTTATCTTAATCTCAAAGATATTTGTTGAGCCTTCGCCCTCTTCTTTAAGCATGGAATAGCCATCTGCACTAACGGTGAAGGTTGTGACATCTCCAGCAACAACAGTATTGGTGATTACAGCATTATCAGGCAATTTAACTTCATAAATCTTAATTGGATCACCCAGATTAATAACAACCACTGGTGGTTCTTCTGGAGCATTATAATTCACTACCAAACCTACTAGTCCTACGGTCGCAAAACCAATTGCTGCCACAGTGGTAAAAACAATCACATACTTCTTGATTTGTTTGAGTGGCCATCCATCCATAGCTGAATCGATCAATGGAGTCATCATATTCATAAACAGAATTGAACGAATCACCCCTTCTGGTAAATTGGCTTTAACTCGAATGATGAAGGTTAAAAGCGCGGCTCCAAAGGCGAAGATGATTCTTCCTGGAATTGATGTTGGACTGGTGACAGGATCAGTTAACATAAAGACTGCACCAAACATCGCTCCTCCGGTTACAACATGGAAAATTGGATACCATAAACCCATACCCTTCATAAGAGCCAGCACACTCGCAAAAGCGAAAAGTGAGCCCATATAAACCACTGGAATTCTCCAGTCAATGATTTTACGGATTGCCATATAGATTCCAACAGCAGCGATTAGAAGTGTACTGGTTTCACCTAGGGCTCCTGAATACCAACCCATAGCTAGATTCTGTAATCCCCCAAATTTAGCTAGAAATGTATTGACAGCTTCAGGATTGGTGATGACCCAACCCAACTTCTCCATCATTTGATTTGGAGTAGCTCCGGTAATGATATCAGGGAATGAATTAACAATGAATCCACCAAAAGATAAAACTACAACAATTCGACCAACTCCGGCTGGATTAAAGATATTATGACCAAATCCACCAAAGAGTAACTTACCGATGAAGATCGCCACAAAACTACCCACAGCGATGACATAAAGTGGTTTATTGACACCCATCATGGCAACAAACAATAAACCCGTTACCCATGGGAATGATCCTTTTAGATACTGAATGACTTTCTTCTTAAAAGCTAAGGCCCAAACCACTTCAGTTAGAATTGAAACACCAACTGCGGTTAAAATCATCAATAGAGCGTGGTTTCCATAATCGGCACCCAAAGCGGTATAGTAATAATATAAAGAGAATGATAAGACAGCCATAATCGCTAAAGTAAGTTCAAACATAATCCTTTGAGTACTTAAGGGTCCGCGATAGTTAGGCGATGGTTTAAAAGTAAATTTCATTGGGTCCTCCTATTTCTTCTTCAATTGAAGTGCCCGTTTGGCACGGCGCACACCTTCAGTCACATCAATTCTTGATGGACATACATAGGAACATAGACCACATTCGATACATTGGTCAGCCCGTAATTTTTCAACTAATTTCATATCGCCTGCTTTATCGGCATTATTAATCCGAACCGGTAATAAACCAGCTGGGCAGGTATCATTGCATCGTCCACAACGCATGCATGGTAGCGCATCAATGACTTTATTCTTTAGAATGATAACAGCATTGGCATAAGATGTGATTACAAAGTCTTCATTGGGAATCGTTTTACCCATCATAGGTCCACCTGCAATCATTAAGACATCATCGCAAGAATAACCACCAATGGCTTCAACAATTTCACTAACTTTGGTTCCATAAGGAACAGTAATATTGGTAGGACGTTTTAATCCATCCCCTGAGAAAGTAACCAACTTTTCTGTAATCGGTTTACCCAATTGAAGTGCTTGGGCAAACGCAATCGCTGTGGTGACATTATTACAAATGACCCCTACTTCAGATGGTAGACGATCATAGCGTTTCTTTAGAAGTTCAAAAACCAGTGTTCTTTCCCAACCCATTGGATAGACATCGGGTGTTTCAAACACAGAAATTTCTGGATCATTCTTTAAATCAGCTTTTAATTGAGCACAGAGTTCTTTTTTCGTTTTCTTAATGGCGATAACAGCTTTCTTAGCTGTACTGAGTTTTAATAAAGCACGTGTACCTAAGATCATCTCTTGAAGATGTTCTTTGGTAAAACGATAATCGGCTGTAATATAGGGTTCACATTCAACCGCATTGATAATGAGCATATGGATACCATCGGGTTTGCGGTATTTCATGTAGGTTGGAAAACCAGCGCCTCCACATCCAACAATCCCTGCATTCATTAAAAAATCCAAAAGTTCTTCGCGACTGGCTTTGGTGTAATCGAGGGGACTAAAGGATTTTATGGATTCATAAAGACGATCATCTTCAATCACTAAATGCTCTTGTGGTTTTAAACCCGCATGCATCATCGAAATCTTCTTACCTACGGTTCCCGAAACAGACGCATAAATAGGGACAATCATCGTATCATTGCGTTTCGCAATGAGCGTACCTACTTTAACTTTATCCCCTTCATTCACTAAAACATCAACCGTTGTTGCTGTTCCATTGTTTAAAGGAATATAGACTGCCTGCTTGGGCTTAACTGGCATAATATCATTATGCAGAGTCTCTTCTTTATGACCATTCAGATGAACACGCATTGGTCCTATCCACAGTGACATAACACACCTAACCTTTCTAAAAATGAATGTTTGTATTTTCACATACTCAATAATTATAACATATTATTTTTTTAAGAAAACACTTAACTTGTTAAATTAGTCAGTAAATGTTAGAGTATTAATATGCTAAAAATTAATCAAAAAACACTAACAAGACTTATCTTAGTCGCTCTTATGGGCCTTACTTTATTCAGTGCTTGTACATCTAATCAAACTGAAACCTTAACCAAGTACACTAAAGTTGCTACGGAAGTGGGTTTCAAAGATATCGCAGTTAATTTCATCGCCTATACTAAAGATGAAGCCAGCTTCAATGGGTACTTTAATAAGATGGTTGAAGAGTTTACTCGCCTAGGTCATCTATATGATAAATATAACAATTATGATAATCTAAATAATCTTAAAACAATCAATGATTGGGCTGGGATTAAATCTGTTATGGTCGATCAAGAATTGATTGATATGTTATTACTAGCTAAAGAATGGTATACCTTATCCAATCAAACTTTTGATATTACTTTAGGTTCTGTCCTAAATGTCTGGCACGATTATCGTGAAGCTGGCAAATTAAAGAATCAAGACAATCTATTAGGGGATGTACCTCCATTAAGTATCTTACAAGCTGCCAATGCTTATGTTGGTTGGCAATATGTTGAAATCGATGATATAGCCAATGTAGTCTATATCACTGATTCCCATGTTTCACTTGATGTTGGAGGGATTGGCAAAGGTTATGCAACGGACTTGGTTGCAGCTAAGCTTAAGGCTGATGGATTAACCACTGGTATTATTAGTATCGGTGAAAGTTCAATCGTTACGATTGGATCTAAACCCAATAATGTTGATTGGGGTATCGGTATCAGTGCACCTGTCAAAGGGGCTGAAATCCGAGCTACCATTGAAACTGTTTATATGGATGCTGATATATCGATCTCAACTTCTGGTGATGATCAAAATTATTTCTTAGGGACTGACAATCAATACTATCACCATATCATTGATCCAGTCACCCTATTCCCTGTCAGTTCAGCTATTCATGAAGTTACCGTATTTACATCTGAGTCTGCTGGAGTGGCTGAAGCCTTATCAAAGACATTGTTCATTCTTCCTTTTGAAACAGCTTATCAATATGTGATCGACTATAACACGGCCAATCCAGATAAATATCTTGGTGCCTTATGGGTCTTCAATCTTGGTCAACAACCAAGTACTTATACATTTGAAACCAGTGGGGATTATGCGATCATCCATTCTGATACCCTTCGTTCTCATTCTAGCCTAGTACAATAAAAGAGTCTTGCGACTCTTTTTTTTAGATTTGTAAACTACTCTGATTTTACTAATTCTTAACTGATTACTTCTTCCCTAGAATTTTAAACATGTTCTTTTTATAAACTTCAACCCCTGGTTGATTGAATGGATTCACATGCAATAGATGAACACTCATCCCACAAGCTATAAAGAAGAATTGGGCTAAATAACCAAAACTATAGGCGCTAAAATCAGGCACAGTAATTTTGATAATTGGAACACCACCTTCATCATGATGCGCAAGCATTGTACCTAAAGCAGCGGCTTTATTAACCTCATCAAATGTCTTACCACTGAGATAATTCATCCCATCTAAATCAGAATCATCTTTAGGAAAAGTCATATCCAACATTGGTTTTTCAATCATCAAGATTGTTTCAAATAAACATGGATTGCCTTCTTGAACAAACTGACCCATGGAATGTAAATCGGTAGTGAAATTAACTGAAGCTGGAAATATACCTAAGCCTTGTTTACCTTCGGATTCACCAAACAATTGCTTCCACCACTCAGCCAACATAGCCAATTGAGTTTCATAGGATACCAACAATTCAACACTCTTACCCTGCTTAGCTAAGATGCGTCTAATAACCGCATAAGCATAGGCATCATTTTTACTTAATCTATCATTTTGATAAGCCTGATTGGCATCTTTTGCCCCTTGCATCATGGCATCAATATCAATCCCTGCTACCGCAATCGGCAATAAACCTACAGCGGTTAACACAGAGTATCTTCCACCAATATCATCTGGTATTCCTAATGATACATAACCTTCTTTATCTGCTAAAGTCTTTAGTGTTCCTTTATGTCGGTCCGTTGTCGCAATGATTCTCTGTCTTGCTTCATCCTTTCCATACTTATCTTCCATAAATTGTTTTAAGATTCTAAACGCCATGGCTGTTTCAGTGGTCGTCCCAGATTTAGAGATAACATTGACTACCACATTGCGATTCTTAATCCGCTCTAAAGTCTGGACAATATAGGTACTAGAAAAGGTATTACCTAAATAGATGATCTCAACTTTACGATTTGGGTATATACCTGTAATCATCTCAATCGCTGCTCTAGAACCTAAATATGATCCACCGATGCCACATACGATTAAGGTATCAGCCATTTCATTGATTTGTTTGGTTAACTTTTTGATTAAGGCAAACTCAGTTTGATCATAATCACTTGGCCAGCTCAACCATCCCAGATAATCACTGCCTAAAGCTGTTTTATTTAGTATGGTTTGATGAATTTGACTGACTTCATTTTGGTAAGATTCTAAGGTACTGGTATCTACTTGAGATAGTTCTAGTTTAAGCATGTTTCATTCTCTCTTTCGCTTCTTCAATCCAATTAGGAAGTGCTTCTTTGATACTACTAAAGCCTTTTTGGTTCTGTTGAGGTACATCCTTCATCTTAGGACGTGCTTTACGATGATTGATTTCTAAGGCTTTAAAAGACAAACGTAGTTGATGAGTATTAGGATCAATGTCCAGAATCTTTACTCTAACTTTATCTTTTACTTTTATGATTGTATTGATGTTTTTTACATATCCATCTGATAACTCAGAGATATGAATCAAACCACTTGTTTCCGCATCGATTTGGACAAAGGCTCCATAAGCTTGTATTCCTGTTACGATTCCTTCTACGATCTGACCAATTCGATACATACGATTTACCTCTGTAAGAGTAATTATAGCACAGACTATTTTATCTTGTGCTATAATGTGAACCGAGGTAATCAATGCTAGGAAACTTGTATCCCTTCTGGGCTTCAATCACAGCGTGTATCATCGCTCAAGGTTTAAAGCCTATATTGAAGTATTTAAACACCAAGGAATGGACCACTCATCTAATGTTTGAGAGTGGTGGTTTTCCAAGTAGTCATGCGGCCATCGTAACCGCTTTGTGTTTATCAGTTGGTCTACAAGACAGCTTCTCCTCAACCGTCTTCGCGGTAGTCTTAATGTTTGGTTTGATTGTCGCATATGATGCCGCCAATGTGCGCTATTATGCCGGTCAAAACATTCAGATTACCCAACAGTTGATTAAAGACATTCAAATCTTAACTGAGATTAAGTTAGATGATCCGATTTATTTGTCTAAAGTCAAGGAAGTCTTAGGACATAAATGGTTTGAAGTCATCGGTGGAGGACTTTTAGGTCTAATCATCGCTGGACTGATGAACCTAGTAAGGTAACAAAATGGATATTGAAAATCAAATCAAAGAAGTCTTAGATAAAATACGTCCCTATCTTCAACGAGATGGTGGCGATGTAGCCTTTGATCATATTGATTCAGAAGGCAAGGTATATGTGAGAATGTTTGGTGCATGTGTGGGTTGCGGAGCCATTGATACAACCATTAAAGGTGGTATAGAAGCCCTTCTACTTGAAGAAGTCTATGGAGTTTCTGAAGTCATCGTAATCGAATAGTCTTATCATCAACATAACTTATAAAATAAAACTGGTTCTCATATGAGAACCAGTTCTTTATTTATTCGTACATACTGCTATTTCTAACAGCTCTAATAATTGGATTATTCTTGATAGGCCTTAATCATTAGAGGCTTTAACTCAACCATAACTGCATCCAGAGTTAAGCCAGCGCCCAGCATTGCAGCGGCGACATAAGCTCCCTCGACCATAGCGCAATCTAAGACATGGATTTTCTTAGGTGAACTATCAACAACAATCTCTAAGTTCATCTTAGCACTACCCAAATCATAGAAGACCAGCAGCTCAGAGTAGGGGTTTGAATCGATCGCTTCTTGGATTTTATCAATGCTTGTGCCAATCATATTGTCGATGGTAGAACCTGCTGTGGTTATTACGACATCATGAGCCACTTCATCCAATAACTGTTTCAAACCGACAGCTAATGATTCGCTGTGCGAAAGTAATACAATTCCATAAATGTTAGCCATTAAAAGCGCCTGACTTCAACATTGCTTTAAATAAATAGGCTGATGAGCATGCCCCTGGGTCTAAGTGTCCAATTGAACGTTCACCTAAATAGGATGCACGACCTCTAGTAGCCTTCATCGGTGCGGTAGCTTGAAATGCATCTTCAATTAAAGCTTCAGTTAAAGAATGATCTCTCATAGCACGAAGGACAGGTGCCCAAACATCGACCATAGTCTTTGAACCTTCAGCTGCATTACCCCACTTCTGAATCTTATCTAAAGCTGCTTGAACCATAGCAATGACTACATCATCATCAACTTGAGTCTGATCACCAATGACGAGGGCAAAAGCTTTGAAAGCTGATCCATAAAATGGGCCAGAGGCTCCACCAACATTACTAATGATAGCTTTGCCTAAGCCAAGGAAGACATCTCCCAAGGATGCAGCAGGTGCCACTTTTAGGGAGTCTTCGTATGCGTGCATCCCTTTATCCATATTGGTACCATGATCCATGTCTCCAATGGGAGTATCTAAATCACTTAAATATGCTTTGTTCTTATAGATGTCTTCTTTGAACAAACGGATCCACTCTTCTGCTTTTTGCTTATCTAACATACAAACTCTCCTACCAAGCGATTGTTTCAGCTTCTCTGTTTAATAATTCTAACCATTTTGGGTCTTTTAGACGTAAAACAGTTAATGAAATCCCAGCCATATCAATTGAAGTCATGTAGTCGCCAACCATTTTCTTAGCAACAGTAATGTGGTCTTTAGCAAAAAGTTCCATAACATCGTTGAAGAAAACATATTGTTCCATTAAAGGAGTAGCGCCCATGCCATTAACTAAGACAACAACTTTATCATCAGCTTTTAAGCCGAAACTCTTATTAATTTTTGCATAGAATTCTTTAGCCATTTCAGCTGAAGTCTTCAATTTAACTCTTTCGTAACCAGGTTCGCCATGGATCCCAATTCCGAATTCGATTTCATCGTTAGCTAATTCAAAACCAGGTTTTCCTGATGCAGGAGTTGTAGCAGGTGATAATGCTAAACCTAAAGTTTTAATTTCTGGGATTAAACGATCTGATTCAGCCTTAATAGCTTTTAAGTCTTTGCCTTCTTCAGCTAAAGCACCTAAAATCTTGTGAACGAAAATTGTACCAGCAACTCCACGTTGTCCAGTTGTCCATGTGCTATTTTCAACAGCGATATCATCACTTGTAATACAGTAATCAACTTTGATGCCTTCTTCTTCAGCTTGTTCAGCTGCCATTTGGAAATTTACAACGTCACCAGTGTAGTTTTTGATAACCATAAGAACACCAGCGCCTTTGTTTGCAGCAACGATTGCATTGTGAACTTCATCAACGGTAGGAGATGTAAATACATCACCACAAACCGCTGCACTCAACATACCCTTACCAACAAAACCAGCATGTGAAGGTTCATGACCGCTTCCGCCGCCACTGATTAAACCAACTTTGCCTTTACCTTCGTAATTACGAGCAACAACGCGAGTAGTTCCAACACGGTGGACGATATTGTCATGTGCTGAGACTAAACCACGCATCATTTGTTCAACTAAATCTTCAGGACGATTAATAATTTTTTTCATAAAATTTTTTTACTTTCTCTCAAGTGTACCTTGAATAAAAAAAACAAAGGCGAATAATTTTGACGGACTTATTTACCTTTGTTTTTATTTAATAGCTAATTAATAAGCGTAGAATGATAATACTAAGCCGCCTAATACGCCAGCTACTAAAGCAGCTAGAATAACAGGTAAAGCTTTTGAAAGTTTACCACCATTAAGAGTTGAAGCAACTAACATACCAACTCCGGCAGCAAGCCCCATGTCGATCCAATCTGTTCCGGATTGATGAATTAAGCCAACCCAGTGATTTAGAGCCCATGTGGTTCCAACGATGAATCCAGCAGCAATCCAGCCACCAAATGCACCAAAATTCTCAACTAATTTTCCCCAGATGATCCAGAGTAAAAACGGGAATATTGCAGCGCCGACGATTGTCGCGATTGCTACTTGTAGTGAAGGAAATGTCATGTTATTTGGCCTCCATATCTCTTCTTACGATAAAGGCTAGGTAGCCTCCGATAGCTGCTCCAACAACAACTAATAGAATTGTAGGAACGGATGACATAAATGTGTCAACGCCAGCTGTACTTCTGAAAATATCTCTGAAAATACCAACTAAAGCAATGCCTAACCCTTGGTCAACAAATGAAGCATCTGCTGTGTTAGGAATCATTCCCAAGAAATGGTTCATGAACCACATTGGGCTGATAATAACGAATGCTGCGATCCAACCGCCGAAGATTGAAAATGCGCCAACTCCAACTTTTGCTCCTTCAGCACCAACTAATGCGGTTCCATCCGCCATTTTTCCCCATACGGCCATGACGAATACACCGGCAATAAAAAATCCAAGCACTGCGCGAAGAAATTTCATACTTACTCCCTTTCTAAAGCTCTCGCTTTTTTCCTTATGATTATCCTGGTTTAACTAAATCGATGTCCTTGCCCCTTCAAATGTCCTTCGGCTGAGACGTAATTCGAGTTCGTGTTAAGCCTGGTTTAATCCACATTAAACAACTTCATATTCTATTTTATTCAAACCCTTATCGTTGTGGGTTGGTATATTTTCTCTTAAGCGTTTTATTCAATCTACGTTTATTCTACCATCCAGGAATAATATGTCAAGTTGAATTTAAGCGGTTTCATTTTAGCATTTAATCCAATATATCAATATTATATACTCAATAATAACTAGATAATGGATATATGACCATAAATATAAATCTAAATATTTCATTATTTATTAATCAATATTATTACCTACAAGATTGGTATTATCAGGGCTTATTCAATCCCTGTTAGTGTCTTTAATCCTTCTACTACTAGGTTGTGATCTTCTTGTTCAGTTAGACCACTGATGCATACGACAGCGATTAAACCCATGTTTTTGACAAAAATCGGAAAGCCTCCTTCTAAGATTGAAAAATCCTGATCGGTCGTTGCATAACGTTGATGCATGGTATTGACATCGCCTTTAACTTTAGCTGCAACCCATTTGGTTGAATGGTTGAATAAGAAAACAGTATTTCTTTTACGACGGATAAAGTTCTCGTTGTTTGCACTAGATCCAACTGCAGCGAAATGATATAGCGTTTGCTTGGCTGTTGAGATATCAATGACAATTGGTAATTTCTGTTGGATGGCTTTTTTACTTAGGACCTGTCCTAATTTATAAGCCACATTTGCGTTAAACATATTAAAGATAAACTTCTGTTCTTCTTGAGCGATATTTTCTAGCATAGTTGTTTCACCTTTGTGCTAATTATACCATATCCTAATTTTGTTTAAACATTTTCACCAATTTTTCAAAATTGAATTACATGTAAATCTAGCGGCTTAGAATCTTATGATTGCTTCCCTTAAATCTAAATATATGTAAGGCTTATATATATGACTTAAGCAAGAAATAAAATCAGCCGTTAAAGTAACTTAAACCTTTATTAAAGGCGGTGTATGATTTAATGATCCAGTATATTTTTAATCTTAGGATATTTCCAATTTAAACTTTGCTAAGATGGATGCGCTTTCATTTTTCGCCTCAATTTAAATGGTTTATTAGATAAATAGACCACATTTTCACGCTTATGTCACAAATATCAAACAAAAATCTATATACATTCAAATCAAATAATGTTAAAATCTTTGTAGAAGTTGCGTTTAATTTCTTACAGATACTATTCCTATTTATTGCGGTTAAATCCGAAGGGAGGGGCATTCAAAGAAAAGACATCGATAAAATGAGTTGTTAAGTTTAAGCCTATATTTTGTTTGCGTTTTGTCATTTTACATGAAAAAGGAGAATAAACAATGGCAAAGAAGTACGTATTGGCGATGGATCAAGGAACAACAAGTTCCAGATCAATTATTTTTGATGAAGCGGGCTTACCTGTTAAATCAAAGAACTTAGAATTCGAACAAATTTATCCAAAAGCTGGTTGGGTTGAACACAGACCTCTAGATATTTGGAACACACAACTTGGAACTACAAGAGACATTTTAAAAGAAGCTGGCGTTTCACCTGCTGATATCGTTGCTGTAGGTATTACTAATCAAAGAGAAACAACCGTTATTTGGGATAAGAAAACTGGCGAACCAGTTTATAATGCTATCGTTTGGCAATGCCGTAGAACTGCTGACTTCTGTCAGAAATTAAAAGCAAAACCAGGTTGGGTTGATAAAATCCGTCAAAAAACTGGAGTTCCTATTGATGCTTATTTCTCAGGAACAAAAATTGCTTGGATTCTTGACAATGTTGCTGGTGTACGTGCTAGAGCTGAAAAAGGCGAATTATTGTTTGGAACCATCGACACTTGGTTGATGTGGAAATTATCCGGTGGAACAGTTCATGCTACTGACTATTCCAATGCTTCAAGAACAATGATCTTCAATATCAATACTCTAAAATGGGATGAAGAAATTCTAAAAGAATTAAATATTCCTGCAAGTTTATTACCAAAAGCTTTACCATCAAGTGGAATCTTCGGATACACAGATGAGAAGATCTTTGGAGCTAAAGTTCCAATCGCTTCATCAATCGGTGATCAACAATCCGCTATGTTTGGACAAACATGTTTCGCTACTGGTTCTGCAAAATGTACTTATGGAACCGGCGCGTTCTTAATGATGCAAACTGGTGAAAAACCTGTTCAATCCAAGAATGGTTTATTAACAACTATCGCTTGGGGTATCGGTGGAAAAGTATTCTATGCATTAGAAGGAAATACATTCGCAGCTGGCGTTTCCGTACAATGGTTACGCGATGAATTAAAAATGATTAAAGATGCTTCCGAAACTGAAGCTATCGCATTATCCGTACCAGATACTAACGGTTGTTACTTAGTTCCTGCGTTCGTCGGTATTGCTGCTCCTTATTGGGACCAATATGCTAGAGCTTGTATCATGGGTATCACTCGTGGTGTAAACCGTGCTCATATCGTTCGTGCTGCTATTGAAGGCCAATGCTACCAGATCAAAGAAATTCTTGATGCTATGGCAATTGACGGCAAATTAGTTCTTAAGACATTAAACGTCGATGGCGGAGCTGTTAAAAATAACTTCTTATGCCAATTCCAAGCTGATTTATTAGATGTAGTTGTTCAACGTCCAGTTGTTGCAGAATTAACAGCATTAGGAACCGCTTACTTAGCTGGTTTAGCTGTTGGTTACTGGAAGACTCAAGAAGAACTTCTTGAAAAATGGCAATTAGACAGAAAATATACTCCAGATCATAAAGCATTCACCGATGAACACCGCGCTCTAATCTTCAAGGGTTGGAAGAAAGCTGTTCAACGTTCATTGAAATGGATTGACGAAGCTTAATATTCTTAGATTCAAAGTAGACTTGGATTTCCAAGTCTACTTTTTTTATGCTCTATTTAGTTAAGAATATGAGTAGTGTACTTGCTTATTAGGGCGTTTAAGATTAAAATAATTCTATTGATATTCAGTGGTTAAGATTGGGTAAATCAAGGTATTAAAACCCATCAAGAGGAGAAAACTATGAAATTTGAATTTATGACAGCCAATCGGATTATTTATGAAAGAGGATCCATCCAACAGATTGGAAAACTAGCCAAAGGTTTTGGAACTAAGGCTCTAATCTCGACAGGCATGAGCGAAGAAGCTACTGAAAAAGTCGCTGTATTATTAAGGAATGAAGGCTTAGGCGTTGTTAAGTATCCAGTCTTTGGAGAACCAACGATTGAAGGCATCAATGCTGTATTAGAAATCGCACGCGCTGAGAAATGTGACGTTGTTATAGGCTTTGGTGGCGGTAGCGCCATGGATATCGGAAAGATATCTGCTGTTATGATCAACAATCCTGGTGATGTCTTAGAATACTTAGAAGTCATTGGAGCAGGAAGAACATTAGAATTTCCTGGTGTTCCTTGTATCGCAATACCTACCACATCTGGTACTGGAGCAGAAGTCACTAAGAACTCTGTCTTAGGTTCAAAAGAAAATAAAGTTAAAGTAAGTTTACGCAGTCCATTCTTGCTTCCTAAAATCGTTTTAATGGATCCTGAGATGACATTGAGTGTTCCACCAGCGGTAACCGCTAGTACAGGACTTGATGCCTTGACTCAAGTATTAGAACCCTTTGTATCTAACGCTGCTAATCCAGTTACCGATGCCTTCTGTCGTGAAGGATTAGTACGGGCTGCTAAGTCACTACGAATTGCTTATGATCATGGGGATAATATTGAAGCCAGAGAAGATATGTCGATTACCAGCCTATTTGGTGGACTAGCCTTGGCCAACGCTAAACTAGGGGCCGTTCATGGATTTGCTGGAGTCATTGGAGGCATGTTCCCAATCCCTCATGGCGTTGTTTGTGCAACCTTACTTCCTTATACGATTGAGATGAATGTCAAAGCCTTAAGCGAAAGACAAGCCAACAGTGTTGCTCTAAAGAGATTTGATGAAGTTGCTCAGATCTTAACTGGTAATCCTAAAGCGAAAGCTCAAGATGGTGTTGTTTGGATTCAAGATTTATGCAAACATCTTAATGTTCCTCCACTGTCAACGTTCAAAGTTACGAAAGATGATTTCGATGAAATCATCAAGAAATCAATGGTTGCCAGCAGTATGAAGGGTAATCCAATTGAATTAACCTATGCTGAATTAGAATACATTCTAACTAAAGCTCTATAATAAAGATAATAAAGGCACTTGATGAATCATCAAGTGCCTTTTATTTATATGGTTAATCTATGCAATTCAATCAATGCTTATTCCTTGTTAACCTTTTCCATCGTTCTTGAAGCAATAATATCAACACCTAGATCACAGACATTCTTAATGATAATATCTTTATTCTGGACTGGTGCTTCAACTTCAAGATTAAGTAAGGCCTGCATCACATCAAATAACTTTCCTTTAGGAATATCACTGGAAGTAATGACTGGTAAGCGATCATAAATCGCTCCTTTTATTTTAATCGTACTCGTTAACATTCTAGTCGGATTGGTTAATTCTTTACGGGCATAAACATCGCCTCTGGCACAAGTATTACCTGTGACACTAACCACTTCATTTTGATCATTCAATTCAGCCTTTAGATTGCATCCAATTGGGCAAACAATACAGACCATTTCTTTGGTTGTCATACAAGGTCCTCCACAACTTCAATACTTAAGGTAGAAGCGCATCCCAATAGATCAGCGCGTTTAACCAACAATTTCTCCATTTCAGCAGGAGCTAAATGTGGTTTCTTTATTTGTTTAATGATTTCACCATCTTTAGTGATCACTAAAGTGACTTTCTTATACGCACGGCTCACTCTAAACATAAATTCAATGGTATCACCCACATTTTCAACATTCACTTTATGAGGGACAATATAACCGATGCCTTTACCAGCGACACAGTCAAATGTCTGACCATCTTTAAGTTCGCCTTTGATATACTTACTGGCAGCAACACCCGCTTTTTTACCTTCAGCACTGACAAAGTCTACTAGATCATGCACATGTAGAACATTTCCACATGCGAAGATACCAGGTACATTGGTCTCAAAGGATTCATTGACGATGGGTCCTCTGGTTCTTGAGTGTAAGATGATATCAGCTTCATCACTGAGTGTATTTTCTGGGATTAAACCAATCGATAATAAGATCGTATCGACATCAAAATGCTTTTCTGTATCTGGAATAACTGCCATCTTATCATCCACTTGGGCAATGGTTACACCACTCACCCGATTTAAGCCTTCAATCTTAGTAATCGTGTGACTTAAATAAACTGGAATATCAAAGTCTTCTAGACATTGTTTCATGTTTCTAGGTAAACCATTTGAATATGGCATAATTTCTGCTACACCTAAAACTTTAGCGCCTTCTAAGGTCATCCGTCGAGCCATAATTAAACCAATGTCTCCACTACCTAAGATGAATACGCGCTTACCAACCATAAAGCCTTCCATATTTAAATAACGTTGGGCTGTTCCAGCTGTCCAAATTCCACTTGGACGATAACCAGGAATCGCAATCGCTCCACGAGTCCGTTCACGACAACCCATGGCTAGAATGACTGCCTTAGCTTTAATTTGCATATAGCCATCAATCGGATTAACAAATTCAATGACCTTATCATTGGCAAGATGGGTTACCATCGAGTTTAGTTTATATTCAATGCCCTTCTCTTTAAGCATGAGAATGAAGCGTTCAGCATAGGATGGTCCAGATAGTTCTTCTTTAAACATATGAAGCCCAAATCCATTATGGATACACTGTTGTAGAATGCCACCCAACTCTTGATCACGCTCTAAGATTAAAATACTTCTAACACCTTCATCATAAGCAGCGATGGCACTGGCTAAACCGGCACTCCCACCACCAAGCACAACTAAATCATATGTGTTCATAATGTTACTCCTTTGTTCTAGAAATCAGCATGACGGAATCTTCCGAATCCATTCTGATTTCCAACGGTGTTTTATGTAATTCACGAGCTAAAATATCAACGACTTTCGGTTCACAGAAGCCACCTTGGCAGCGTCCCATTCCAGGACGTGCACGCCGTTTAACACCTTTAACGGTGGTTGCCCCACAATTACGATGAATGAAGTCTACAATTTCACCTTCACTGATTTTCTCACAACGACAAATCATTTGAGCAAACTGAGGGTTCTGATTAACTAGATCAGCTCTCTCTTCAGCGTTCATATGATTCATAACGATGAATGGTCTTCTTTCAACATGATGCTCTTTGAGTTTGAATTCAAATTTATCTTTTAAGATGGTATTTAGGACATATTCACTGATGGCTGGAGCACTGGCTAAACCAGGTGATTCAATTCCAGCAACATTGATGAAGTTCTTAACATCTGGTGCTTCTTCTATGATAAAATCACCCGTTGAACTGGTTGGTCTTAAACCGGAATAAACGTGTATGACTGTATTCATTGGAACATTTCTAATCGTTCTCTTAATTTCGCGACGGATATAGTCTAAAGCTTCTGCTGTATTATCAATACCTTCTTTATCTGCGATATCCAGTGAGTTTGGTCCAATCAATACATTCCCGTGTACGGTTGGAACCGCTAAAACTCCCTTACCCATCTTTGATGGCAAAGGCATAATGACACTGTGAACAAACTGACTTCTGCTCTTATCTAATACAAAATACTCCCCTTTACGAGGTAGGATTTTAAATTGAGTACTATCACTGACCAATTTATAGATCTCATCAGCATAAAGTCCAGCCGCATTGATCACGACCTTAGTCTGATAAGTTGTCTGATTGGTTACAACTTCAAATCCATAGTCTTTTTGATTGATTGCGATGACTTTGTTGTTTAAGAATAATTCAACCCCATTGTTCATAGCATCTTCAACACATGCAACTGTAAGTTCAAATGGACTGACAATCCCGGTGGTTGGCAAATCCATGGCTTTAATCACCGTATCAGAAAGATTGGGTTCGCGAGCCAAAGCTTGGTCATGATCTAAATAATTGACAGGAATCTTTCTTGAAACAGCTTGGTTATACAGAAACTCCAAACCAGGTAATTCTTCTTCTGATGCAGCTACAACCAAAGCTCCAACAAACTGCAAGTCAACTTTAAGTTCTTTGCATAAAGCTGGATACAAGGCATTGCCTCGAACATTCATCACTGCTTTAAGCGTACCTTCTTTTGGATCATGACCTGAGTGGATCATGGCCGAATTGGCACCGGTAGTTTCGCTGGCTACGTCATTATTCTTCTCTAAAATAGCCACCTTTAACTGAAACTTCGAAAGGTCGTGGGCGATGATGCTTCCGGTAATACCGGAACCTATGATGATGATATCGTACATTGATTATCCCTCCTACTTGAAAAAAACACCAAAAAAACTTTTAAAAAGTCTTCGAAGTTCTCTGGGTTCTCTTTTCGCATATTAACTTGTACTTCTATTGTATTCTTTATCATCTCTTATGTAAATAAACACTTATCTAATTTTAGCATTTATTCACTATACCTTACTTTAGTCAAACTATGTAAATTTAAGTTCAAATTGTAAGCGCTTTTATTATATCTTATTTAGGCTCTAAAGTGAAGGGCTTTGCATATAAACTAAACCCTATTTTTGTTAAAGTTTAACAGTTAAAGATAATCAGAAAAGATCATTGGTTCCTAACATAAAAAAGTGAAGGGTATGATATCTGGTCTACCCAGATTTTATACCCTTCACTTTAATTTAGAATCAAACCAAAACGATTATCTTACCACTTGCCTTTGGAGATATGACCAGCAATTTCAGCCTTAGCCAATTGTTTTAGAAGTTCAGCATTAGCCTTAGCCCGTGTAAAGATTTTTACGCAGGATGGATCTAGATTATCGGCAATTCCAGCATCCGCAAGCTTTTCCAATTTGTCACATAGACGTATCATTTGAACATGTAGATCATTGCTATATTCACTACGTTCATGTTTCTCAGTTGCTTCAGCATCCATTTCATGGAATTTGTCTTTAGGCTGACCGCATTTTGGACAAACATCTTCCAACTGACCTTCTTCAAGAACTAAACCACACACTTCACAACGGAATAGTTTTTTCATATTTGATTCTCCTTTTATAGAATTATTGTATCACAAGAAAACAATGAGTTCTATTGTTTTACATTTAATCTATTTTTCTAGTTTTTAGCTTAAGTTTAGATAATCTCCTCCGTAAAATTCGTATTTGTGTATTATTTATAAAATATATTTGCGTTTTCTCATTTATTTTTCTGTTTTATCTTGATTTTCTCATTTTTAAGTATACAATATCACTATATTAAGGAGCCATATATGAAAACAAACCATCCTTTTGACGAATTTGGTATCCATCTGTTCAGTGATGATATCCTAAAGTCTCGCATTCCAGAATCTGTCTATGCCAAATGGAAGACCGCTATTTCAAAAGAAAGTCCGCTCGATCGGGCAACCGCTGATGTTATTGCCTTAGCGATGAAAGCGTGGGCACTTGAGAATGGGGTTACTCACTACTCGCACTGGTTTCTACCTTTAACTGGTCAAACCGCTGAGAAGCATGATTCTTTCCTTGAGAAAGATGATGAAGGTCTACCCATCAGTCATTTTGCTGGTAAAGCTTTAATTAAGGGTGAAACCGATGGATCAAGCTTTCCATCTGGTGGATTACGGGCAACTTTTGAAGCTCGAGGCTATACCTATTGGGATATCACATCCCCAGCTTTTATCAGAGGTAAGATTCTCTGTATCCCAAGTATGTTTGTCTCTTATTCAGGTGAACCACTCGATCAAAAAACCCCATTGATTAAATCATTGGAAGTCCTCAGTCATCAAGCTGCTCGCGTTACTCAAATGTTGGGTGATAAGAGTGTCAAACATGTTCAAATGATGTCAGGGATTGAACAAGAATATTTCTTAGTTGATAAGAAGTTATTTGATCAAAGACAAGATCTACTCTTATGTGGTAGAACCCTCTTAGGTGCCAGTGCTCCAAAGGGTCAAGAATTTGAAGACCATTATTTTGGATCCATTCCAAATCGCGTTCAACTCTTCATGGATGAAGTCAATTTAGACTTATGGCGTATTGGGATCTTCGCTAAAGTAGAACACAATGAAGTAGCCCCAGGTCAATTTGAAATATCACCGATTTATGCGGAAGCCAATCGCGCAACCGATCAAAATCAGATCATGATGGATGTCTTAAAGAAAGTTGCTAAGAAACATGGCTTAATTGCTCTACTTCATGAAAAACCATTCAAGGGTATCAATGGTTCAGGTAAACATAATAACTGGTCCTTGATTACCGATGATGGTCAGAACTTACTAGAACCCGGTGATAAGCCTCAAGAGAATGTTCGTTTCTTATTGGTTGTCTCAGCGATTGTTAAAGCCATCGACCAATATCCAGAACTACTTAGATTAGCTGCCAGTGGACCAGGTAATGATCATCGTCTAGGTGCCAATGAAGCCCCTCCTGCCATCATCTCAGTCTTTATGGGTGAAATGTTGGAAGAGATCTTATTAAAGGTCGCTGAAAAAGTACCTCATAAATCCAAGGTTCAACCTGAGAAGTTTACGTATATTAAAAACTTAGCTTACATTCCTAAAGATTTCACCGATCGCAATCGGACATCACCTTTTGCCTTTACCGGTAATAAATTTGAATTCAGAATGTTGGGATCATCCTTATCTCCAGCTACATCGATCACAATCATTGCTGCTATTTTGGCTGATGCCTTAAAAGTCATTGCTGATCGATTAGAGCCCATCAAGTATCTTCAAGATGTGAGAGAAGAAGCGATTAAGATTGTCTCTGAAATCATATCTGAACATAAACGGGTATTATTCAATGGAGATGGTTACTCGACTGATTGGGTTGCTGAAGCTGAAGCTAGAAAACTGCCAAACATTAAATCATTCGTTGAGACAATCCCATATCTAACGGATGATAAGGCTTTAAAACTATTTGAAAGAACCGGTGTATATACCTTAGCTGAATTAGATGCGAGAAGTGCCATTCTGTATGAACAATACAATAAGACCATTCTAGTTGAAGCCAAGGCAATGACATCGATGGTTGAGCGTCAAGTTCTACCTAGTTTAGAGACCTATCTGGGTCGTCTGTTGGCTATCAAGGACTATCCGCTCTATGCTAAAAAACTAGATACCCTCATGACCCTACATGCTAAGATCAGTGATGCTCTAGTTGAATTAAAAGCTTCTTATACTGAATGCACATCCCATTCAAGTCTTAAAGATGAAGGATTTGCCTTAAGAAAAGTCTTAGTCCCAGCGATGGATCATATTCGTATGATGGTAGATGAACTAGAAGTATCAATTCCTAAAGACTTATATCCAATTCCGGATTACAGTGACTTGTTATTCTTATTAGACTAAATCCCTTCGGGGATTTTTTTATTGCTTATTTCATTAAGGTTTCAACCAACCACGCAAATTGTTCACTTTCAATCGTTTCAATTTTCCCTTGATCAGCCAAACTCGCATAAGTTGGATCTAAAGGTAATTGGGCAATAATAGGTAAGTCATAGTGCATAGCCAACGCTTCTAGTTTACTTTCGCCAAAGGGATACATCTTATGTCCACAATCATCACAGATTAAATAACTGTAGTTCTCGATGATGCCTAAGATTGGGATGTCCATCTGAACCGCCATCTCAATGGCTTTAGAGACAATCATACTAACCAAATCTTGTGGGGTCGTTACAATGATGATTCCATCGATCGGAAGGGATTGAAAAACCGTTAAGGCGATATCACCCGTTCCAGGTGGCATATCTAAAACCATCAAGTCTATTTCTCCCCATAAGACATCTGTATAGAATTGTTTAATGGCTCCACTGATCAAAGGACCTCGCCATAAAATAGGCGTTGTTTCAGTTTCAACCATCATATTACTACTGAATATTTTAAGCCCACTGGGACTAATAAATGGGATGATGCCATTTTCATCAGCCACAGCAGATTCATGAATATTGAAGAGTTGTCCTAAACTTGGTCCAACGATGTCTCCATCAATCATCGCACTCTGATAACCCACTCTTTGGGCATGGCTTGCCAATAAGGCTGAGATGGTTGATTTACCAACACCTCCCTTACCACTGACAACTGCAATCATCTTCTTAATCTTTGTGCCTTTTTTAGGGCGTACTTTACTTGGATCGTAATGTGGATCCAAAGGTTTTTGTTCAGTCATAGTTACTCCTTTATGCCTTTTCATTATACCTATAAACTCATCTATTTGATTATAATATGCTTGTAAACAATTCAATTGGTTTTCATAAGTATCTAAATCATCTAAAATTACTGTTTTAGATTAATCGGGATAAACAACAACCATATATAATCATAAAAAAACCATAGGATTTCCTATGGTTTTCGTTGCGTTTAATCTACTCAGTACTATTCTATGACAACAGTAGCTTTTTTAAATGATAATACCAGATTTAAGATAATCCCAAATAAACTGGCAGTAGCGATGGCTGGTACTTGAACTCCAAAGATAGGAATCATATTATTAGCATATCCATAATGTCCTCCTAAACCAATGACTAGAATGGATGCGATAACAGCTAAGTTCTTTGAATCAAACAAGTCAACATTACGATTGATCATAATCGCAACCCCTTGAGCTCCAATGATTCCAAACAAGTAGATACATGCCCCATTGATAACAGAGGATGGGATTGATAAAACTAGATTGGTTACTGGACTTAAGAAGGCAATGACCATCGTAATCATAGCAGCAACACCAAGTACCCATACTGAGAAATTCTTAGTAATCGCCATGGTAGATAAATTCTCACCATAATTGGTTCCAGCAGGTCCACCAACCATTGCTGATACGATATCGCCTACACCATCTCCGATTAAATTTAAGCCTAATTTCTCAGCTATTTTAACCGTAGGTTTATTCTTCTTTTTAGCCAAGTCGTTGACATAAATATCCAATTGGAATAGATGAGCGGTAGATTCTGGAATGGTCGCAATGGCTATTGGCATAATCGCGATGACTGCTGGCCATGAGACTGTTGGTAAAGTAAAGTGTGGAGCCTGAAGCACAGCACCGCTTAATACAGCTGATAAATCAACCATACCTAAGGCAAAACTAACCGCATATCCAACTAAGATGCCTAACAAGATTGGTAATTGACTCCATACGCCTTTTAGATAGACTGAGAATATGATGGTTGCGACTAAGGTAACTAAGGCCGCAATCCAGTTCACATTTAATGCAGCTCCACCTGGAACACCATTACTGGCTGCATTGGTGATGGCTGTAGCTGCCAAAGAGATACCAATGACGATCGCAATGGATCCGGTTACGGATGGTGGTAATACTTTTTCAATTTTATCTAAACCGAAGCGTGACACAATTAATCCCGCTAAGATTGAAACTAATCCCGACATGATAATTCCAAACTGAGCTTGTGAGATTAAGGCATCTGATGAAGGAACCCCAAACTTAGCCCCCGTGATTCCTACGATGGCTGCAATATAAGCAAAGCTAGATCCATAATACAAAGGAATTTTACCCTTGGTAATAAAGATAAATATTATAGTCGCAAAACCGGAAGCAAAGATAGTGGTGGAAACATGAAATCCAGTCAATAGCGCAACCAAGACGGTCGCAGGAAACATAACTAGAATCTGTTGTAGAGCGAAGAGTAATAACTTCCCTAAGGGAGGTCTCTCATCCGGTAAATACCCATGCACAATGTCTTTCATATATTCTCCTTTTTTCTGAGTATAGTTCCGGTTTTTTAAAGAAAAAGGTCCCTTGGAAAGGACCCTTAATATGAAGGTTAAATGCTTTACCTTATCAAACTCTCGGTTTGACTTAAAGGACCTATACTAGCAATGATTATACCATTAGCCACTTACTTTGTCTATGTATAATGATGGAATAATACTATATTTTAGCTTTCTTTTTCTGAAACGCTAATATTCCTATTGGTAAACCGATTCCAAGATATGGAGTGATAATTAAGTAGATAAAACTATTGATAGAAGCTGTAATGGATTCTACAAATGTATAGTAAATACTATTATTAAAGTAACTCATGATACGTTCCAAGCGATATACTAGGGTAAATGGATTTATGAATAGATTCAACAATTGAGGTATACTTATGAATTGAAAATTCGTATCAAAGCCAGACTTAACTAAATAGTAAAAAAGAAACATAAATTCTTGAATATAATAGATTACAATAAAAGCAAATACTCCTGATATAGCTGTAAGTATCAGTGCCGCTAGTTTATCCATAATCTTCATAAATAGAAGCCCTATGGAGTAAATCGAAAAGAAAACCGAAGCAAAATAAGCTGCATTGCATATAATCCACCCTAGGTTGGCAATACTATTCAACTCATTTGGAAGAAAAGTTAGAACGATATTCATAAATAGCATTAAGGCGATGGATATAAGAGTTCCAATCAAACTGAATTTAGGATTACTAATAAATGATTCCATCTTGTTTGATTTAGTTAAACTGGTATCAGTTTCAGTCATTGGTTCTACAGTTGAAAATGCATATTTGGTTTCAGCTTGTGATGCAAGCTCTGCAATATCTTGTTGAATCGGCATTGCTTGAGTTGAACTTGAATCATTCTTTTTAAATAACATGGTGTTTCTAATAAAGGTATTATAGTTGTATTCTCTCGCTCTTTTACTGGCACTAAACCAATCGATCATGGTTAAGATTCCACATAAACCACCAGTTAGTAATTTTAGTACACCCATCGCTGTATCATCTAGGATGAAGCGATCAACCCCCCAAGCCCCTAAAAGAACCGATAGAAGTAATACCATTGTAGGATCCTTATAAGTTTGAGCTAAAAGCAGTGAGCTTTGAGAATCATCAATAGCCAATAGTTTAGTTTGAATATCGAACAGTTTCTCCGCCGGAAAGTACTTTGCATTCGACATCATAAAATAATCAATTTTATCTTGATTCATAGTTTCTCCTTAGACCCCACGAATGATATTCATGGTCCAACTCAATAAAGTCAAACCAAATAAAATTACATAATGAACTTTGCTAAGTTTGAAATATAAAATGCGATCACTATAATCTGTCGACAAGGCTACATCCAGTACTAATAGTGTTCCTACAATCGCCAATCCAATAAACAAGGGAATGGATAATATATTTAGATTGAATGCATCCACCAAACGCAATTGCAGAATCGCGATAAACGCGCGTGACATTCCACATCCAGGGCATGGAATATGAAAAAGCAATTTAACTGGACACTGATAAAAATCAAGGAGTAACAACACAAATATTGTTACTCCACCTGAAATCAACCATATTAGTCTTTTAATGCGATTATTAAACTTCATCTTCTCACTATGCAACTTGCATGAATTTGTTAAAATTTAAATCTTTAGCACGATTGCTAACTGAGAACCAGTCTATAATTGTCAAGATTCCACATAAGCCAGCAGTTAAGAGTTTTAATACGCCTAAACCAGTATCCCCTAACATAAAACGATCAATTCCCAAGGACCCTAAGAATATTGATACAATCAGCATCGTGGTTGGATCTTTATATTCAATCGAACTTAAGACCATTAATTTAGAATCATCTAATTTTTCAATTCTTTCTTTTACCAGCATTACCTTATCATTAGGGAAATACTTTCCATTCGCCATCATAAACATTGTTACTTTATCGTCAGTCATTTTCGGCTCCTTTCACTGTGCCAAAGTTGTAAGTTTGGATAAACTGCCAACTAATAGATACATTATACACCATCAAAAACACCATAAATGCATCGAATTTGTTTAAAATACTTAATATTACTGACTTATAAGCATAAAAAAGCTCAATTCACTATGAATTGAGCTTATCATTATTAGAATTTTCTGCGCTTTGTAGCCATGATTAGTAGACTACCGATTCCAAGTAGTGCATTTGATAATCCAGCCATATCACCAGTACCTGGAATACCTGCTGTCCATTTCGCATAGAGGGTTTTATCACCATCAGTCTCTTGATTAAAGTCCCATGGGTTAGTAAATTCTGGTTCAGTATACCAACCTTCAAAGACATAACCTGCTCTGCTTGGATCATTCGGTTTAATAGCTCTTAAACCCCAATAAAATGAGTAACTAATAAAAGATGCTGGATTTGATTGAGATGCAAGACCCATCCTATTTAAACTTGGTTCATCACTAATCATCTCTCCCCAGCTCATTTGTAAACCAGCAAAAGCATCTTGATCGATGAAGACAATGGCATATCGACCTGCAAGCACTCCCAAATATCCATCGTTGGCTAGTGAAATAACAAACCATGGAGATTCTAAACTGGAATCCGTGGATTGATCTTGCGCTTCAAACGCTAATCCTACCTCTGAACTTGCACTCTTGAGGTCGGCCGTTGGTACCGCTGACCCATAGTCAGATAATCCGTTTATTTCATCAAAGAATAATAGTGCTGTATATATTTCAAAAGAGTTTTCATTTCCAATTAGCGCATCGTAATCATCTCCACTTACCTCGCCAGCAAAATAAGCCCGATAGATAGTCACATCGGTTACGTCTAGTCCACCGACTAGACCCCCAATGTACTCAGGGCCACTGACATCGGCTAAAGAATAAGAGTTCTCAATCGATAACTTATTGAATTCGGAATAACCGACTAAACCCCCTGCCGAATTACTAGTCGCAACGATACTTCCTAAGGACCAACATTCGCCTATGAATAGGGTTTGATTATAAGCATATCCTACAATTCCTCCCACAGCGTTATAACCAGTAAGTGTCCCATCGAAGAACGTATTAGTAATATTGACTTCAGAATCGCTAGGCTCTACGTATCCAATTTCACCTACGATACCTCCTACTCCCTCATAACCCGATTTCAGATCTCCGTTAACATAAGTATAGCTAATGAAACTGGTTTCTAAATAACCAGCTACCCCACCAATTGGACGTGAATCCTCACCAGCTGTAATATTTAAACTAACGATTCTATTTCGATTAAGATTCAAATCATAACCCTCACCAACCACACCACCTGCGTATCCATAAGTAGGTGAATCTTCTGATCCAATGGTAAGCGAATCTACTTGATTTTGCACAATATATACACCTAATGCATACCCTGCTATACCACCTAAAGAGATACCATCCGTAAAGGTCGTATTTCTTACCCAATTCTTATATATATGGTCATCATGACCTGATTCATTATAAACATAGCCAACCACTCCACCAACCGTGTTATTACTACTTGAATCAATCGTCAGATAATCAACAACTGAATAACTGATGATATCGTTATTCATATCATCGATATATGCGTACCCAACAAGACCACCAACACTATCAACTTCAGTCGACGATGAAATTGAAAAGGTCGAACCGGTCACCGAAGAATAAGTCAAATTAGTATTCGAGGCATAGCCCAAAATCCCTCCGATTCCAAGTCCCTCCAATTCATTACCCAGAAAAGCACCTAAGTTTACCGTAATATCTGCTGAAAAACTTATATCAAATATGGTTTGATAATAAGCTTCCCCAATTAAACCTCCAATAGAGACAAAATTCTTTGGTTTATCTGAAGTAACATCGATGGATCCTGTAATCCAGACGTCATGAATCGAGACATCCGAACTATCCACAAGTCCAACCAAACCTCCAACCATGAAGTCTCCACATACTTCTTCACCACTGATCACCGAATCATTAAAAACATAATTAATGTTTAAACCAAGATTATAAATCTCAGCCGATCCACTGACTACCCCAAACATCGCCATAGTATAGGCATTTGGGAAGTCTCCTGCACTATAGTCAATTAAAACTGTACGAGTGGATAAATTCGAAATCAAAAATCCAGCTCCATCCAATACCCCAGTAAATGGAGCATTATAAGTTCCAATTGGTCTTAAATTATAGCCTGTCATATCAATGTCATTTCCCAAAACATAATAGGCATCAAGTTCATCAGAGATGTCATCCATTTCTCCAGGTGTTTTAATAACATATGGATTAGTACTTGTCCCATCACCCGAATCAAATGCACTTATCACTGTCGATCTAAAAGTCATAATTAAAAACACAAATAAAAACACTGATATTGCCCGTAAAACATTTTTCATATTATTACTCCCTTAATGTAACTTTATCACACATAATTAGCGTTTAATAGTCATATTTACCAATAATCTACTCTATTATTTAAACTCATAATTAAAACCCTTAATAATCATACGATGGTGTACACTTATCAATAAAACCTTCATTCATGAGTGAAATAAAAAAGCTCAATCCTTAGTGAATTGAGCTTATGATACTTAGATTCTTCTACGTTTAGTTGCCATAATCAGTAGGCCACCTAAACCCATTAATGCATTCGATAACCCAAACAGATCACCTGTATTTGGTACTCCAGCAGTCCATTTAGCATAGAGCGTTAGATCTACTTCTGACGAATCGCTAAAATCCCAAAGATTCGTGAATTCTGGTTCAGTATACCATCCACCAAAGACATAATCCGCTTTTTTCGGATCAACAGGTTCAATCGCTTTTAAACCCCAATAAATGGTGTAATCAACATTTGGATTAATACCTGTTTGATAAGAAGGAGTCATCTTATACAAAACTGATTCTTCCATACTATATATCTCGCCCCAACTCATGATTAAACCAGCTAATGACTCTTGATCAACAAATACAATAAGCTCGCGTTCCGCAAAGACACTCAAATAACCATCATTGAATAATGAGGTAACAAACCAAGTTGGCATCTCACCAATATTACTCTTAAAATCAAACGCTTCAAATTCAATGCCTACTTCTGATGTTGCACTCTTGAAATCGCTTGTAGGAACAGCCGTTCCATAAGATGATGGCCCATTAACTTCATTATAATACAGATAATCAGGGCTAACACTATCACCAGAGTAATATCCAATCAAACCATCGTAATTATTTTCAGCACTCACTATTCCACCAAAGTAACATCTTTCTATTGTAGTAAATGATGCAACTATTGCTCCAATCAAACCTCCAACATAACTAGTCCCACTGATTGACGCTAAACTATAAGAATCGTTTATTGTTGATTCATTTCCACCAGAATATCCAATCAAGCCTCCAACACAATCATCTGTCGCAGAGAAGTCTCCGTCGGTCCAACTTGAAGTGATTTCTAGGATAAAGGAAGATTCTCCCACTAGTCCTCCAACTGAACTTACCCCAGACAATATCCCAGAGAAGTAAGTATTACTAATAGCAAGCTCATTTGCTTCTCCAACAATACCTCCAACTCCGCCAGAATTCGATTGTAGATTCCCAGTAACATAAGTATGATCGACATTACTGTATTGTAGATAACCAACAAGCCCACCAATGGCTTGTGATTCTTCACCTGCCAAAATTATAAGGTCAACAATTCTATTTCGATCAACATTTAGAAAGGATCCATAACCCACCAAACCACCTAAGTAGCCTGTTGCATTTGTATCCGATCCAATGGTGACTGATTCAACTTGATTTTGGCGAATTGTGATACCATCGGCATATCCAGCTATGCTACCTGTATAACTCATTCCATCTGAAAAACTACTATTTTTTACCCAATTATCTTCAATCCAAATATATTCACCTGAGTCGTTATACACATAGCCAACCAATCCACCGACTTTGCTATCACCAAGTGAATTAATCTCTAGATTATCAACCACAGAATGGCCGATGATGTCATACCCACCATCACTAAACCAAATTTCGTTGATATCTTCAGCCCCAACAAGACCACCCACATAACCATTATTATAAGAATCGATTGTGATGGTCGAGTCATACACGGTTGATTGTGTCAAAGAAGTATCTTCACAATAGCCAAGAATACCCCCAACAAAAAGATCAGCCAGCGTTTCAGCACCTATGTCAAATGTAATCTCTCCAGTAAAACTGATTCCATAGATGATATGATTATACGCTTCACCAATCAAACCCCCAACAGAAGCCCATTCATCACCATCGTCTGTCGTGACATCAATAGAACCTGAAACCCAAATATCATGAATCGATACATCAAGACTGTCCACTGCTCCAACCAAGCCTCCAACCAAAATGTTTTCACCGCTTGAAGATGAATCATAAACATAATCAATATTTAAGCCAAGATTATAAATCTCGGCTGATTCATCCACATATCCAAACATAGCCATTACATATGAGTAATCTACCCATACGGTACTTGAAGATAAGTGTGAAATTGAATATCCCGCTCCATTCAATACACCTACAAACGGATCGATATAATCACCTATTGGAATCCATTCAACATCAGTCATATCGATGTTGTTTCCCAAAACATAATAATAATCTAGATTATCTGCAATCGCAGCCAATTCAGCTGGCGTGGTGATGACACATGGATTATCACTTGCCCCACAGGTTGGTGGCGTAGCAAAGACATTAATCACTGAGGATTTGAATGACATTATAATCAAAACAAAAAGAAAAACTGATAAAGTCCTTAAACATTTTTCATATTATTACTCCTCTAGCGTAACTCTATCATACTTAAATAGTGTTTAATAGTTATATTTAACAATATTACAATGTATTGTCTAACATCGGCATTCTAATTTGAAAGAATTACTTCATCTATCATTCATTAGTCCACATAAAAAAAGCTCAATCCTTAGTGAATTGAGCTTATGATAATTAGATTCTTCTACGTTTAGTTGCCATAATCAACAAGCCACCTAAACCCATTAAGGCATTGGATAAACCAAACAGATCACCTGTATTTGGTACTCCAGCAGTCCATTTCGCATAGAGTGCTATATCTACATCTGATGATTCGCTAAAATCCCAAAGATTCGTGAATTCTGGTTCAGCATACCATCCTCCAAAGACATAATCCGCTTTTTTCGGATCAACAGGTTCAATCGCTTTTAAACCCCAATAAGGCGAGTAAGCCATATTTGGATTAAGATGTATTAGAAAATACAGACTAATCCTATCCATTTTTTCATATTCATGAATAAACATCTCTCCCCAACTCAATTCTAAACCAACTAAAGTAGATTGATCATAAAAGGTAACGATGTCTCGACCCGCAAATACTCCCAGATAGCCACCGTTGACTAGTGGGCTTATAAACCATGGGGATTCACTGTTAATATCTGTAAATTCATTTGCGCTAAATGCTAAACCTACATCAGATGTGATACTCTTGAAATCATTTGCATAAGCACCTTCCCCATAATCTGAATACCCATTGTAGTCATCATAAAAGACTGAATCAATCGACATCTCTTCGCCAGCGTAATATCCAATCAAAGCATCCGTAGAATCATATCCATTCACTTCACCTCCGAAATACGATGTCTCGAGGTTAATTGGATAACTTTCACTTTGTCCAATAAACCCTCCTACAAAATCTTGTCCACTGACTGTCGCTAAACTATAGGAATCGTAAATGTTTACATCCCCGAAAGAATAACCGATAAAACCTCCAATATTATCATATGTTGAATAGAACATACCATCGCTTGGACTGTTGGTCCAACTAAGACCTATCTCTAATGGTCCATCATTAAGTCCGACTAATCCACCGACATAATCTGATCCTGATAAAGTTCCATAAAAGGAGGTATTTGTGATCTTAACATCATAGGTTTCTCCTGCGATACCTCCAACTTTATTATATAGCGATTCTAAATTTCCAGTAACATAAGTACGATTGACAGTACTGTATTCTAAATAACCAACAGCTCCACCAATGGCATTTGAATCATCACCTGCTCTAATTATAAGATTGCTAACTCTATTTCGATCAATAATTAAATAGGCTCCATTACCCACCAAACCACCTAGGTAGTCAGTTTCAATTGTATCTGATCCCATGATAACAGAATCAACTTGATTTTCGCGAAGTGTAATCCCATTGGCATATCCAGATATGCCACCTATATAGTTGGTTCCATCTGAAAAACTACTATTTTTAACCCAGTTATCTTCAATCGAATTATACTCACCTGAGTTGTTATATACATAAGCAACCACTCCACCGACAGTACTATAACCAATTGAGTTAATCACGAGATGATCAACCACCGAATCACCGACGATGTCGTATCCACCCTCACTCATCCAAGATTCATTGATTTCTGAATAACCCACAAGACCACCCACATAACCATCGTTATAAGAGTCGATATAGAAGGTCGAATCAAAAACAATTGAGTTTGTTAAAGAAGTATCTTCACTATAACCAAGAATACCACCAACAGAAAGTTCATAAAGACTTTCTGATCCAAATCCAACAGTAATCGTTCCTTCAAAACTGATTCCATATATGATTTGATAAAGAGCTTCACCAATCAAACCACCAATAGAAGCCCATTCGTCACCACCAGCTGTAGTAACATCAATCGAACCTGAAACCCAAATATCATGAATGGAAGTATCAGAGCTTTCTACAAGTCCAATCAAGCCTCCAACCACAACATTTTCACCATCTAAACTTGAATCATAGTTATAATTAAGATTCAAACCCATATTATAAATCTCAGCGGATCCACCCACATATCCAAACATACCCATCGTATAGGAAGAATAATCACCCTCCCATACAGTATTTGAGGATAAATTCGAAATCGTAAATCCGGCTCCATTTAAAACTCCAACAAATGGATTAGAAAAAGTTCCAATTGGATCCCAATTAAAATCCTCCATATCAATGTCATTTCCTAAAACATAATAATAATCTAGATGATCTGCAATTGCAGCCAGTTCAGTTGGGCTTGTAATGACACATGGATTATCACTTACAGTTCCACAAGTTTCAGGTGCAGCAAAGACATTAATCATTGTTGATTTAAAAGACACTATCATTAATACAAAAATAAAAACTGATAATGATCGTATAACATTTTTCATATTATTACTCCTCTAGGTTAACTCTAACACATCCAACTAGGTTTTAGTACTAATATTTGACAATAATTAGTTATATTGTCTAATATCGTTGTTAAATGCTGAAAAACCATCAGATAAATGCCACTTATCGAGTGCACGATATCATTAGAGTAATAAAAAAGCTCAATTCATTAGAATTGAGCTTGATTTAATAAGCATCTTCAACACTTTGGAGTCGTGATCAGTAAACCCCCTAAACCCAATAATCCATTGGGGTACTAAATCCTGGATCCATATACCAAGCCCCAAAGACAAAACCTTTAAGTGCTGGATTACTTGTTGCATCAATTCCAGCACAGGCTCAATGTTTACAACTCATTTAGCTTCTTTAAATCAGCCACTGCTTAATCGATTCAAAACCCACTGTTTCTTTGAAACAAAAGCCAAACAAATAGTATATGAAGCCCGTAGTCGTTATCCATTAATGCAATCTTCTTATCTATATTCTATACCATCTACTTTTATTATACAATATTATATACATTAATATACAATTATTATATCAAAATAACTAAAAATACTTATTCTATTTGAAATAAGTAATAAAAAGGGATGATTAATCATCCCTTTTTAAGGCAGTATAAACAAGTTCTTCTTTGAAAGTGAGTATAAAAAAAACGGAAACTAGGTTTCCGTTTATCTACTTAGATCGTTTAGAGCGCTGCAAGAACGAAATTCAGAACGAATAATCCAGCAGCAACCAATAGAATTGGATGAATATCTTTGAATTTACCTTGAACGGTTTTAATGATGACATATACGATGAACGCAAAGCCAATACCGTAAGAGATATTATAGAAGAAAGCCATAAATGCAGCTGCAAAGAAAGCAGGAACAGCTTCAGCGAAATCACCCCAGTTGATATCTGCGAATGATGAAGCCATCAATACGCCTACGATAACCAAGATTGGTCCAGTAGCTGCTGCAGGAACCAAGCCTACATATGGAGCCAATGGAATCGCTAAGATAAACATAATGGCAACCACAACTGCGGTTAAACCAGTACGACCACCTTCTTCAATACCAGCTGCTGATTCAACATAGGTGGTTGTATTGGATGTTCCCAAAATAGCACCGATTGAAGTAGCGATGGAATCTGCAAACAAGGCTTTATCCATACGGCTTGAGAAACCTTTGCCGTTTTCTAAAGCTTTTTCATCTTCTGCATTAAAGATACCTGTACGACGTCCGGTTCCAATGAAGGTTCCAATGGTATCAAATGTATCAGCTAAACTAAAGGCAAAGATGGTGGTTAAGACAACCGGTAATCGAGTACTTGATAATAAGGATGGTATCCCTTCAGTCACTGCCTTACCAAAGATATTTGTAAAGGAAACATAAGCTTCACTTAGAGTGGTAGGATTGGCATTACCCTTAACACCCATTAAGATTCCTAATAAAGTTGTTGCGACAATTGAAATCAACATAGCGCCTTTAACTTTTTTAACCATAAGAATGATGGTTACAATTAAGCCAATGATGAATAGTATACGAGCAGGATCACTAAAGTTTAATAATTCAGTAAAACCAGTATCGGTTGGTCCATCACCGAAGCCAGCCAGTTTAAGCATCTTACCATCGTTAAATCCGATGAAAGCGATGAATAAACCAATACCACCACCGATGGCGTGTTGGAGTGAAGCAGGAATCGATTTAACGATGTGCTTACGAATACGGGTAACTGTAATCAGTATATTGATAACTCCACAAATAAATACCAAGGCCAATGCTTCAGCTGGTGAGAAACCCAATCCATACCCTACGCCCCCAATAACCGTATAAGTAAAGAAGGCATTCAAACCCATGCCGGGTGCTAAAGCGTAAGGTACATTGGCGAATAAACCCATAAACATTGTACCGATGGCACTAGCCAAAGCTGTAGCGAAGAAGACTGCACCATACTCCAATCCCCCCCTAGACAAGGTCGTAGGATTGACGATCAGAATGTACGCCATCGTTGCGAAGGTGGTTAGACCAGCAATGATTTCTGTGCGGACATTGGTGCCATAAAACTTAAGCTTAAAAAACTTTTCCATATCTTTCTCCTTTTTTCTGTATTCTGTTAATATTAACTAACAAAAAAAGTCGGGAGAAACCGACTCGAATATGAACTTTTCATATTGTTCGCTTCTAACCTGAATAGTCGAATCGTTTAAGGTGATTCGGTAGAGACTCTTCCACCATATTAGGAAGATTATAATGCAAGTTAATATGTGAATACTGTTTCAGTATAATCAAGAACTTGCATATAGTCAAGGTTAAACGAAGCTAAATATGAACTAAATTTTGTGCATCTAAAACAAGGCTCTTTTTAATCGATTTAGTCTTGATTATCCTTTTCTCTTTCAAAGAAAAGATACATCACTAAACCCAAATAGAGTGGTACAAAGATGCCAAGAAGTGCCCATAATAAGGCATTCTCTTTGCCTCTTTTTTTAACATCCCGATAGATTCCAATTCCGATGATGATTGGAACAAGCATAAACATCCCAATCACAAAGGCAATCACAAACCCAGTTAAGACAAATTGAGTGGAGGTCATGTTTCTAAGTTCTCCTTTAATAGGCTGTAATTCTTACGATCACTACGCTGAAACGGAATTAGAATCAATAGATTGACCATCCCTAGACAAATGATGACAGTCCAAGCAGTTAGATAACCCGCTAAATCAATCACGCGTCCAAAACCAATTTGACCTAAGGCCACCAAGATTGAACTGCTCACCCCAATTGTAGCACTTAAACGGCCTCGATGACTGGATGGAATCCTTCGTGTAAAGTAGCTAGTACCCGCAATCGTAGCCGCTATTTCTCCCCAGGTAAAGATGATCATCCCTAAGAAAAACATCGCAACAGGGGCATTAAAATACGCATAGATCGCAAAGGCAATCATCTCAAAGACATAAGCCAAACCAATCTTATAGATCTCATTCTTATGTTTCAACCAATAGGTAAATAAAGGCGTAAAGATAATAACGATCAAGCCATTTAGACTGAACATAAAGCCATAGATGATGTCATAATTGGGGACTGTTTTAGACAGCTGAATCGGTAATAGGAAGTTCATCTGGGTATACATCAAACCCCCAATGGATCCAATGATTAGATAATAGAACAGTGTCTTATTCTCAATCAATAATCTAAAGGTAGATTTATGTTCCTGAGCTTGCTCATAGACATTGAGATTCTCAAGCTTGGTATGTTTATTTTCTGATACATAAATATGGATTAGGATGGCGCCAATTAAGGTGGTTGTCCCATCTATTAGAAAGGCCAACCAAAGTAGATCTTTAAAGAGAAATCCCCCAATCGATGGACCTAGTATAAATCCTAGATTAAAGCCCATATAACTCAAAGAGTACGCTTTAGAGCGTTGTTCTGATGTCGACTTATCCGCAATCATGGCATCATAAGCTGGCCCTTGTAGATTGCCAAAGAAGGCAGCCACAAAGAATAAACCAATCGTCACATTACTCAATGGCGTAAAGGCATTGATAAAGTATGAAGCTACCACCATATAAGTCGATAATAAAATGATTGGTTTTCGTCCAAAACGGTCTGCCAACTTACCCCCAATCAAACTGGCCGGTAAACTGATGATCCCTCCCAAACCCATAACCAAGGCAATCGTCTGTGCCCCATAACCAAACTTAACACTTAGAATTAAAGACATTAAAGGCCAGATAAATGTTCCTAAGGAACCGACAATCCGACCTATGAAGATGATATAGATGTCTCTTTGTAAACCCCGATACTGATCAATATATTTCATCATAGGCGTCTAATTTTAAATAGGCGATATCCTATCAATGCGCCAATCATATTAAGCAACATATCATCGACATCAAAGGTGCCTGACATCGTCACAAACTGTAGTACTTCAAGTAATAAAATAATCACTAAGACAATCAAGATATACAACCAGATATTCTTTAGTTTCTTAAAGGCTTGTCTTAGAATACCCATTGGGATGAAGAAGATAACATTACCTACGATGTTGACTAGAAAAAGATCAATCCCACTTCTTAGATGAACGGTATAGCGCATGATGGTTGCGAAAGGCACTAGATTTACCGTCTTACCATAAATGCTGATAAGATAAGGCAAACCACCTTTAACCATCCAAGATAAATCAAAATTACGATGATATACCAACATGAAGTACACTAAAAAGAGTAGGTACCAGATTAGAAATAAACGATATACTTTAGTAGGCTTCATAAACACTCCTTTATAACTTTTCTTATATGCTAAGTTCAATTTATAAATAATAATATGAATTGCCTTCATATTTTATCATAGATTTATTAAACAGATGTAGTATTATCAGGAATTCAATAATAATTCATCAATAATGAAATAGCATTTGTCTCTAAATTTCTATTTAGATTCTGCTTATTAATCCATACTTACTCAAAGATTATTTCATAATGTCGGCCAACTTTCTAACCGACACGTTTATTTCATCCCATCTAATTCCTTTAGCATAATCAAACTTTGCTTGATATTTTCTCCACAACTCATATAGTGAAGTACTATTTGAAACTTCAGTTAAAATTAAGTCTATTTGTTCTAAAAGCTTAATAGAAGCTCGCCTTTGACATGTATTGATAAAAGCTCTTTTCAATATTTCTAAATCAATAATTTCAAGTTGAGTATCTAGTAGCACATGAATATCATAAAAATCACGCATACGACTATTGGTTACACCTCGAACTATGAGCGTCTCTAGTTTTTCTGCTAAAACAGTTTCAAGATTATAGGCCATAATAGACAGAGTTCGATCTTCGAATAACAAACGGAAAGAGTATTCAATTTCTCTTGGGGTTATTACATCCCCAGTTGAAAAGTCGATTTTTAGTGGAGTGTGCATATTTTCAAGTAAAGCATCTAGAACAATTCGAATACCTGGATATTCTGCTGTATCCAAAATTGATGTTACACTCGTAATTTCAAACGACAAACCATCTTCAATCTCTATTGATATGATCTCTTCAATAATTTTTTGTGCACCTATTTCACTAAGGGGAATGTTTTTTACTGTAGCATCTATGTCAAGTGTTGAACGTTGATTTAATCCAATCATAGCAGCAACCAATTTGCCACCTTTTAGGATTATGTTTTCTTTATATTTCGACAGTGATAATCTCTCAAGAAAACGCTCCATCACATAGTTTTGGATAATCATTTGAGCTCTTTTACTATTGCCTTTCGACATATTTCGTACAAGTGCTTTTAATTGGATAGAAGTATAAATCATTATAGCAAAACCTCCAGATACAGTTGAATAATCTTCTCTACTGAGAATTCCTTAGCATACCGCATCAATAGAGGTAGATTCTTTTCTTTCAAGCGTACATAGTCTTTGATTGCCTCTTGAAAGTCTTGAATCTCAATGTTTCGCCTGCTGCGGAATAAATCACAGATTGTACGTTCGGTATTATAAACTCTAACCATATGCCCCGTTGGTGTTTTGACTTCCATCATACCCATTTCAACCAAAGCTTCTTTCACCTTGTAAACTTTGATATCTTGTTTGGACAAAGCAGCTGAATTTGCACTTGATTCAAGCGTAAGAGAAAATTGGCTTGGTTCTCTTTCAGCCATTTTTAAAAGATAAAGCGCTGTTTCATGGGAAAAAACTGCTTTCGGATATCTCACCTGTAATTCATATATTCCATCATCCCAAGCATCCATAGACATATATAAACCTTGTGTTACACGCCTTAGCCCTTGCGCTTTTACAAACTCACCTAAGTAGGCTCTTGAAATACCAAGGCGCATTACGTCTGAAGTTTTCAAATAGCCATGGTTGCTATTTAGCAAAGCCATAAGTTCTTCAGTTTTACTCACAATCATCACCTTACTTTCACGCTCATATTGTAATTCATTTAGGCGTACATGTAAAGTAACATTTATACCCAATTTTTCTTTATACATAAAAAAACATCAAGCGATAAATCGTCGTTTATCATTTGATGCTAATTACTTCTGGTGGAGGTAAAGGGACTCGAACCCTCGACCCCCTGATTGCGAACCAGGTGCTCTGCCAGCTGAGCTATGCCCCCAAAAGCATTGACATTATACCATAATATCAGATCTATCTTAAAGCCTCTAAAAGCTCAATCAGCTCTGATGGATAGTCCATAAAGCTTGTATCTTGAAGTAACCTGAGCTCTTGGTGGGTTCTAAATCCCCAAGTCACTGTGATACTTTGCATCTTCGCATTAATCGCAGTTTGATGATCTACTTCTGTATCACCCACAAACAAGCATTCCTCTGCTTTTAGATTCATCGTGTAGAGTCCAAAGTAGATTCCATCAATGGCTGGTTTGAGCTTATGACTGGGGGCATCCCCATAGATAAAGTCAAAGGGGTAGTCCTTAAAATGATGTTGAATGAGATGGACGATAAAGGCTTGAGACTTATTAGAGATACAAGCCAGTTTAATATGATGAAGGACACAGTAATCCAGAAGTTCAAGAACTCCATCATAGGGTAAAGTTAAATCATCATAATGGGTTGCATAGAGTTGGTTGAATAAATCTAAAGCAGTATCGATATAATCCTCACGTCGATCAATACAATCTAAGATTAGATTCTTAATTCCTTGACCCACACTGAGTCTAACTCGCTCATTATCGATGGGGTCTAAGTTAATTGTGCCTCTGACTAAATTGATACAATAAGTCATATCGTCTAAAGTATTTAAGAGAGTGCCATCTAAATCGAAAAAGATTCCTTTAATCATAGTTTCTATTGTATCATTGAAATGAGGTTGAGTATGAATGAAATTAAACTGGTTGTATTCGATATAGATGGAACACTATTAGCCGCAGGTAAAGACTTAATTGAAGCCTCGGCGGTTAAAGCCATACAAGACTTAAAAGCCAAAGGCATCCATGTCTTAATTGCGACTGGCAGAACCATTCAGTTTGTTAAACCACATATATTTGAAGTCATCAATTCAGATTATTATGTGACCATCAATGGTCAATGCTTACTCGATAAAGATTTAAATATCATCAAACGTCATGATTTAGATGAAGAGGATGTCTATAAAATCTATGACCTATGTATAAGAAATAATTTAAGTATGGGGGTAAAATGTGCTGAGCATTTTGCCATTCTAAATGGGTTTGATTTGTTTGCCTCTATCTATCTTCAAGGTGAAGACAACAGAGGTCGTTTAATCGATGATCAAAACCAAACATATTTTAAGACCCATGATAAAGCGATGGGCATCTTCATCATCGGTGAAGTGGATTCAATCATCGATGAAATCAAGCAGATGACTCATCTCTCTTATTCAAGAGCTTTCACGCATGGTTTGGAAATCTTCGATAAGAAAGTACATAAGATTAAAGGGATAGAAGAAGCCCTAGAGTTAATGGATATCAGTTGGGATAATGTGATGGTGATTGGGGATGGGGATAATGATGTCAGTATGCTAAAGAAAGCCAAGATAGGCGTTTGTATGGGCAATGGAACAAGGCATGCCAAAGATGCCAGTGATTATATCACCACGAGTATCTCTGAAGATGGTATAAAAAATGCCCTAAGGCATTTTAAACTGATTGATTAAGAACTAAGTCTACCACACACTCTAAGAGTGGGGTTTGCGAGAATAAATCATAAGGGGTAATCGAGTTAATCGTGTACCCTTTTTTAAGCTCTGATAGATTCTTAGCGAGTGACGTTGGATTACACGATACATAGATTAAATGCGGAATCTGTTTACTTAGAATGGCTGCACACATCTCATCATCTAGTCCACTTCTTGGTGGATCAACGATTAAGACATCTAGCGGTTCTTCATAAGCCAATAGAGCCACAGCCGCATCTTCACAGATGAACTGAATGTTTTCAATCTTATTCAACAAGGCATTCTCTTTGGCATTGCGAATCGCAAAGCGATTATTCTCAACCCCAATGACTTGTTTAACCTTATTGGTTAATTGTAAGCTCAGTGCTCCTACCCCACAATAGGCATCCATCACGGTTTCGCCTTCATTGACTAGATTGCGTACCTTACGAAAGATATTGGTGGCTTGAGCCAGGTTTAATTGAAAGAAGGCCTTAGGAGATAATTGATACTTGATCGCATTGATATAAATAATTAGGTTTGGATCTCCGGCAATATGAAAGATATCTTTACCTAAAGCTTCATGGCTATGACGATCAGAGTTGATACTGTGATATAGAGATACCAAACCTTCCAGTTCCATCAGATCATCCACTAAGCGTGGATTGAGTGTTTCTTCCCCCGTAACCAGGGTACATTGAACTTGTTGCTTAAAACTACGTAATAAGATATAGCGAATCCCATTGTTGCCACTGCGACTAAACTCAGGCATATGATGTTTGTTTAAGACTCTTAAGATCGCATGCTTCATGGCTTCTACATCAGTCTCATGAACGATACAGGTTTCAATTGGGACAAAGGTATTACTCTTAGCTGAAAACATACCACCCATTAAACGTCCATGATTCTCAGCAACCGGAACCTTGCATTGATTGCGATAGTATAAAGGATTGGGATTATCCACAATCGGTTTGATTAACTTAAAATCCACATGACCCATATATTTAAGTAATGCTTGTTTAAGATGCGCTACTTTTACTTGTTTCTGATAGGTCATATCGGCTTGCATTAGTGCACAAGCCCCACATTCTTCTTGATAGGTACAAGGACTCACAATACGATGGGGATTGGCTTCTACCACTCTTAATACTTTCCCAAAGGCATACTTCTCTTTTTCTTCGACAATCTCTACTTCGATCAATTCATCGACTAAGGCATTGGGAATAAAAAAAGGTTTGCGATTCAAGTACGCTAGACCTTCTCCATTCATGCCAGTTTTTTCTATTTTAGCGCGCATCAGTTATCACTGAGTGCCCAAGTAGGTAATTCATTTCCTCGATTAATCAGGATAGTCTTTTGAAAATCCGTCTGATTAACGAAACGTAATATCATATCTTCTTCTTCTTCACTACAGGCAACCAAGAGTTTAACCTCGATGTCTTTTCTTAAAATATCAACCGCTACGATGATCTTCTCTACCCCATGATTCCCATTGGTCCCAAGATAGATGGATACACCCTTCTCATCTTGAGCTAGAGTATCATTTAGATAACCATAATCTACCGGGTAGACTAGATTGGTATAGATTGGATGAACGGATCCCTTGGGTTGTGATATCACAACCGTGCTTGAATAATACAGGGTATCCAGTTTCTGCCAAAAAAATGCATTGTTTAGTAATTGAACCATAATAAACCTCATAGATATTGTAAACAATGAAAAGGATTCTGTAAACAGGTATTTTCTTACAAATGATAAGTTTTCAAGTTATAGCGTTTAATTAGAGCTAGAATATCATATTCATTATTGATAGCCATCACATTCATAAAGATTAAAGCACTGCCTAAGGCATCACTTAAGGCATCATGATGATTCAGTGGTATATCAAGATACTCACAGACGGTATTGAGTTTATGGTTGACTAAGCGCGGAAAACACTTACGTGATAACTCAACACTGTCAATACAGAAAGTCAATGGTTTAGCTAAAGCATAGTACTTATATAGACTTTTTAGCACACTTAAATCAAAAGGTGCAAAATGCGCCGCTAAGATACAAGTGTTAAACCATGGACGAAGTCGATCATAGGATTCACTAAAGTTAGGGGCATCCTCAACATCACTGGGTCTTATCCCATGAATACTGATATTCATCTCAGTAAAATAATCATATTTCGATGCTGGTTTAATCAAAAAGGCATCCTGATGAATCAGGATGCCATCTTCAAAGACAACGATCCCAATACTACAGGCGCTTTCTGGATGATCATTGGCAGTTTCAAAATCAATCACACAGAGTTGCATATTTAAACCTTAAAAAAGGCATGAAAGACATCGATGATATAGTTTAACTTAGCACTATCTAAGCCTGGATAGACTCCAATAAAGAAGGTATGATTGATGACATAATCCGTATTGGCTAAATCCCCAATCACTCGATGAGTGATATCTTGATAAGCGGGTTGACGCAATAGATTTCCCGCAAACAACTCACGCGTTAGAATCTTATGAGATTCTAGATATTTAACAAAATCAAGTTTACTAAACCCACAATCAGGTTTCACACTGATCGGAAAAGCAAACCAAGCTGGATCAGAATGCTTAGTCGCATAAGGTAAAAGTAGATAAGACTCTAAGTCTTTTAGTCCTTCACTTAAAACCTTAAAATTGGCTTTGCGTTGTTCAATAAATCCAGGTAGTTTTTTAAGTTGTTCAACCCCTATGGCAGCCTGCATATCGGTAACCTTAAGATTGTAACCAATATTAGAGTATACATATTTATGATCATAACCCATGGGTAAAGTACCAAATTGACGACTGAAGCGTTGATGACAGGTATCATCTTTTCCTGGTTCGCAGTAACAATCTCTACCCCAGTCTCTAAAGGATCGAACCAAACGCTCATAGATAAAGCTATTGACTAAGATGGCCCCACCTTCTCCCATCGTCATATGATGGGCTGGATAGAAGCTGGTGGTAGAGGCATCACCGAAACTTCCCACCATTTTACCATGATAGAGTGAGCCCACCGCATCACAGCAGTCTTCTATCACATAGAGATCATGCTTCTTCGCAAACGCCATCACGGCATCTAAATCAAACGGATTTCCAAGAGTATGAGCCAGCATAATGGCTCTTGTCTTAGGGGATAATGCCTTTTCAAGTTCAGATACTTTAATATTATAAGTTCCCAGTTCAATATCGACAAAGACGGGAACCAACTGATTCTGTAGGATTGGGTTAACTGTGGTTGGAAAACCAGCGGCTACTGTAATCACTTCATCACCTGCTTTTAAACGTTTATCTCCCAATTGATTGGATGTAAAGATAGATAAAGCCAATAGATTAGCGGATGAGCCTGAATTGGTTAATAGACAGTATTTACTTTGCATAAAGGTCGCAAAGTCTTTCTCAAATGACTTGGCATATCTTCCTGAAGTCAACCAAAAATCTAAGGAAGCATCAACTAAAGCCACCAATTCATTTTCATCATATACTCTTCCCGCAAAGGTAATCATCTCTTCACCCAGTTTAAATTCAACATCTCTAAAGTGTTCAGCTTGATAGTATTCTTTTACTTTAGCGAGTATTTCTTGGCGTAGTTTGGTTTTTTCAATCATATTTTTAATCCTATTTTCTAAATGCTTGGATTTGTGTATCCATTAAAGCACTCACATCTTCCTTGTTTTGATAAGCAATATACCACTCTACACTATACTTAATCGCATCATTGATATCCCATTTAGGTAACCAATTAAAGGTAGTCTTCAATTTAGAACAATCCAATTTAAGAAACTTGGCTTCATGCGGTCCCCCATCATGTTGGTTAATCCAAGAGGCTTTATAAGTACTAAGATCTTGCCAACTCTTACAGAATAGATCAACTAGAGTTCCGGTTGTCACACAGTCTTTATCATCAGGTCCTACATTATAATAGCCCATCAGATTAGAATCTAATGCCTGTCTTTCTAGGATCATCAGATACGCAAATAGAGGCTCTAAGACATGTTGATAAGGGCGAATAGAATATGGATTACGTATGATGATATCAGTCTTAGCACTGAGTGCTCTAAAGCAATCTGGAATAATGCGATCCTTAGCGAAGTCGCCTCCCCCAATCACATTTCCTGCTCTAGCGGTTGATATCGCAATACTACGATTACTGAAGAAGGCTTTTTGATAAGAATGGGTAACCAATTCTGAACAGGATTTACTATTAGAATATGGATCAAATCCATCCAGTGGATCACTTTCAATATAAGCATAGTCTTTCTCATGATTCAGATAGACTTTATCGGTAGTAACATTAAGTACTGACTTTACACACTCATATTGTCTAATACATTCAAATAGATTAACCGTACCCATCACATTGACTTCATACGTTAATCTTGGATCCTCATAGGATTCCCGTACCAAGGCTTGCGCTGCCAGATGAATGACGATCTCAGGTTGACTCACATCAAAAGCCTTCTGTAGAGCCTTTAAATCGCGTATATCACCGATTATACTGTGCATCTTAGTTTCAACTTTACTCAAGTCAAAAAGCTTCGCTTCGGAATTGGGTGCTAAGGCAAAACCGGTCACATCCGCTCCCATTCCTATTAGTATCTTACATAACCAAGAACCTTTAAATCCAGTGTGGCCAGTTACTAAGACATGTTTTCCTTTAAAATAGGAATCCATATTACCAGATTTTCCAAGGGGCTTCATTTTTAGCCCAGTGTTTCTCTAAGAGTTCCTTATCTCTAAGTGTATCCATGCATTGCCAAAAACCATGATGTTTATAAGCCTTCAGTTGACCTAAACTAGCCAAAGTCTCTAAAGGATATCTTTCTAAGATAGTCTCATCCCCTTCAATATAATCAAATATTTCTGGGTTTAATACCATAAAGCCCCCATTGATCCATCCACCATCTTCTTTAGACTTCTCTTTAAAGCTATGAATCACTTCAGCTTGATCAATCTCAAGCATCCCAAATCTTCCACCCAACTGGATGGCACTGATGGTAGCGATTAAACCATGGTTTAAATGGAAATCACGTAAGGCATTTAAATCGATATTAGATAAGCCATCTCCATACGTCAACATAAAGGGTTCATTCCCAATATAAGACTTGATTCTTTTTAAACGACCACCGGTCATCGTATTTAAACCTGTATCCACTAAAGTAACCTTCCAAGGTTCAGTTGTATTAGAATGGACAATCATTTTATTATCAGCAGTAAAGTCAAAACTCACATCGGATGTATGTAGATAATAATCCGCAAAGAATTCTTTAATCACGTATTGTTTATACCCGCAACATATAATGAAATCATTAAATCCAAAAGCTGAATAATATTTCATAATATGCCATAGAATTGGTTTCTCCCCAATCTCTATCATTGGTTTAGGAATCAAATGGCTCTCTTCACTGATACGTGTTCCAAACCCACCAGCCAATATTACAACTTTCATAGATTAGACCTCACTTTATTAAACTTAACACATTTATTATAGCGTAATTTTCACTCTAATGAGTACAAAGATAAGGGGAAACCCTTGGTTTCCCCTACTTACTATTTAATTCAAATCTGTATGCATCTCTACACATATCTTCTATGGTATATCGACACTTCCATTTGAGTTCGCTTAGTGCTTTAGTGGGATCCGAATAACACTCGGCAATATCTCCACTTCTTCTAGGAGCGATCTCATAGGGTATCTTAACTGAATTGACCTTCTCAAAGGTCGTAATCAAAGATAAAACTGAAGTCCCAAATCCTGTTCCTAAGTTATAGATTTGATAAGGCACTCTTATATTCTCTAGAGCTTTTAAATGACCCTCAGCTAAATCTAAGACATGGATATAATCTCTAACCCCACTCCCATCACTGGTTGGATAATCATTACCATAGACATAGAGTTTGGCTCTTTTACCTAGCGCAACCTGTGTAATATAAGGCATTAGATTATTGGGAGTACCACTGGGTTTATCACCAATTAGACCACTAGAATGCGCTCCTATTGGATTAAAATAACGTAGGATACTCAACTTAAATAATGGATTAACATTAGCTGTATCGATT